>Ga0102944_1000628_pt1 | contig 26166 bp, 18 predicted proteins | sample SalPonD_shore_MG_FD_78172 | JGI IMG/M metagenome (GOLD analysis project Ga0102944, IMG submission 78172) | Salt pond soil microbial communities from South San Francisco under conditions of wetland restoration - Salt Pond MetaG... | ecosystem: Environmental > Aquatic > Marine > Intertidal zone >...
CGACCCCGATACCGCCTCGGCCGCGGCCGCCCAGCTCCCGTTCCTCAAGCCGGAGAACGTCAGCGCCGACGGCAGCCACACTGTGCGTTTCGAGCTCGACCGGCCGGTGGGCTCGTTCCCTTACTACACGCAGATCTACAATGCGGTGATCCTGCCCCACGACTACGGCGGTGACTTCGCCGATCGCCCGGTCGGTACGGGGCCGTTCCGGCTGACGTCCTATCGGCCCCAGGAGGGCGCGAGCTTCGAGCGCAATCCCCACTACTGGGATTCACCTAAGCCCTACCTGGACGGCGTGGAGATGAGCCTGTACGACGGCGCGCAGCCTCAGGTACTGGCCATCCAGGGCGGCGAGGTCGACATGATGCTGCAGACCGGCTATGTGGACGCCCAGCCGTTGTTCAAGGCGCAGGACGTCGACGTGATCACGGTCCCGACGGCGCAGCACCGCCAGCTTGCCATGCGCACCGACAAGCCGCCGTTCGACGATGTGCGGGTGCGGCGGGCGGTCGCGCTGGCCCTGGACCGTCCGTCCATGGTGCAGGCCCTGCTCGGCGGCAACGCGCAGCTCGGCAACGATCACCCGATTGCGCCCATCTACCCGGAGAAAGTCGACCTCGAGCAGCGCGAGCGCAACGTGGCGCAGGCGAAGAAGCTCCTCGCCGAGGCCGGGCTCGGCGACGGGTTCGACATCGACCTCTACATCGGGCGTATCGCCGAGCTTCCCCAGTACGGCGTGGTGGCGCAGCAGATGCTTGCCGAGACCGGCATTCGCGTGAAGCTGAACGTGGAGCCGTTGAACGTCTACTACGATCACTGGACGGACGTCACCTTCGGCCTGACCGACTGGGTGAGCCGGCCCACGGCCGGCCAGATCCTGCAGGTGGCCTTCCAGGGCGGTGCACAGTGGAACGCCGCCCACTGGAAGAACGACCACTTCGACAAGCTGCTCGACGAGTTCCAGGGCGAGCCGGATCCCGAACGCCGCTCCGCGCTCGCGACGAAGCTCGCGGGGATCCTCAACGACGAGGTCCCGGCGGTCATCGCGTACTTCAACAACGCCTTCCGGCCCGTCCGCAGGAACGTGCGCGGCGTCGGCGGCAACATGTCCAACTACCTCGACCTCACGGGCGCCTGGCTGGCGTGACGGCGCACCCTGCTGATGCGGCGGGGGAGGGAGCGCCCCAGTGACGCGGTTCGTCCTGAGGCGGCTGTTGCTGCTGCTGATCACGCTGGCGGTGGCGTCGGTCCTGATATTCGCCATGACCACGGTGCTGCCGGGCAACGTGGGGCGAATCGTGCTGGGTCCGTTCGCGTCGGACCAGGCGGTGCAGGCGCTCAATCACCAGATGGGGCTCGACCGCGCCATCCCCGTGCGCTACTGGGACTGGATTAGCGGTGTTCTGACGGGTGACTGGGGGCAGTCCCTCTCCCTCGATACCGCCGTGCTGCCGCTGGCGCTGGAGCGTCTGGGGCGCTCCCTGCTTCTCGCCGCCTACGCGCTGGCGCTGCTCGTGCCGGTGGCCATCCTGGCGGGCGTGGTCGCGGGTCGTCGTCAGGGCGGGCTCTTCGACCGGGTAACCTCGATCGTCGGGCTGACGTTCGGCGCCATGCCCGAGTTCGTGACCGGCGTCCTCCTCATCGTGGTGTTCGGCATCTGGTTGGGGTGGTTGCCGGTTCAGGCCCTGCCGCCGGACGGAGCCGGTCTGCTGGCGACGCTGCGCCATCTGCTGATGCCGGCGCTGTCTCTGGTGCTCCTGCTGTTCGCCTATCTGTTCCGTATGGCGCGCTCGGGCATGCTCGACGAGCTGGCCGCCGACTACACACGCACGGCGGTGCTCAAGGGGCTGCCGCCGGCGGTGGTTATCCGCCGGCACGTGCTGCGCAACGCACTGCTGCCGACGATCACCGTAATCGGTGCCCAGCTTGGCTGGCTGGTGGGCGGCCTCGTCGTGGTCGAGAGCCTGTTCCGTTACCCCGGCATCGGCAGCCTCATGAAGGCGGCGGCCGACAACAAGGACATCCCCCTGCTCGCGGGCTGCGCGCTGCTGATCACGGTCGTCTACGGGTTCGCGAACCTGGCGGCGGATCTCGTCTATGCGTGGCTGAACCCGAGGGTGCGCCATGCGATGGAGTGAGCCGCTGCGGCGTTCCCCGGTACTGGCCGTCGGGATCGTAATGGTGGTGGCCTGGGTGGCGACCGCGGCGCTCGCGCCCTGGATCGCCCCGGCCGCGCCGACGGACATGGCGCTGACCGCGATCAACCAGGGACCCTCCACGGCTCACTGGTTCGGCACCGACCAGTATGGTCGCGACATTCTCAGCCGCGTCCTCTATGGCGGCCGCTACGTCCTCGCGATCGCGCCGGCGGCCACGGTGATCGGGCTCTTCCTCGGCACGGTGATCGGGCTCACTGCAGCGTATTTCGGACGCTGGGTGGACGAGGTGATCATGCGCGTGCTGGATGCGGTCATGGCGTTTCCGATCGTCGTCCTGGCGCTGCTTGCGCTGACCACGCTCGGCGCGTCCACCGGTAACGTCATTCTCGTCATCGGCCTCGTGTTCGCGCCCCTCATCGCTCGAACGGCGCGTGCCGCCGCACTGGTGGAGGTCCGGCGCGAGTATGTTCAGGCCGCCCGCCTCAGGGGAGAGTCGGCGGCCTGGATCCTGACGATGGAGGTCTTCCCCAACGTGCGTGGCCCGCTGGTTGTCGAAGGCACGATACGGCTCGGCTACGCGGTGTTCACCTCCGCCACGCTCGGTTTCCTGGGGCTCGGCGTGCAGCCGCCGGCGCCGGACTGGGGGCTGATGGTGAGCGAAAACCGCGCCCTGCTGACGAGTGCGCCGTGGACCGTACTGTTCCCCGCGCTGGCGATCGCCTTCGTGGTCGTGGCGTTCTCGCTGGTTGCCGACGGTCTGGCCGCCAGGGAGACGGCATGACGGCGCCGGTCCTGGCCGTTGACCAGCTCGGTATCAGCTACCGGCGCCGGGGGAGGTGGCTGCCGGCGGTGCTGGACGTCACGCTCGACCTGCTGCCGGGAGAGGCCGTCGGCGTGGTGGGCGAGTCCGGCTGCGGCAAATCGACGCTGGCCATGGCCGCCCTCGGCTACCTGCCCGGCAATGCCCGCGTCGACGGGGGCGACGTTCGGATAGAGGGGCGTTCGCTGACCGCTATGTCCGCCGAGGAGCTGCGGCGTCTTCGCGGCGCGAGCGTTGCGGCGGTCTACCAGAACCCGGGCGCGGCCCTGAATCCTTCCATCACCGTTGGCGCCCAGGTCGCCGAGGTCTACCGGCTGCATGCCGGCCATTCGCGGGAGCAGGCGCGGGACGCCGCGGAGGAGATGCTGGGCCGTGTGCGGATCCCGGCGCCCGGTGGCGTCCTCGATCGCTACCCGTACCAGCTCTCCGGCGGGATGCAGCAGCGTGTCGTCATTGCCATGGCGCTCGCCGGTGACCCGTCACTGCTGATTCTCGACGAGCCCACCACGGCCCTCGATGCCACGGTACAGGCGGAGATCCTCGATCTCTTCGCTCTGCTGCGGGACGATTTCCGGGCCGCGATGCTGTTCATCAGCCACGACCTGGGCGTGGTGCAGTTTGTCTGTGACCGGGTCGGGGTGATGTACGCCGGAGAGATGGTCGAGCAGGGCGAGGCGACAGCGGTGTTCGAGCGGCCGCGCCACCCCTACACGGCGTCCCTGATCGACTGCATTCCGGATATCGACACGCGCAAGGGCGACACGCGCCTTGCCGCCATTCCGGGTATTCCGCCCGCCCTCGGAGCGCGTCCCGAGGGCTGTGCGTTCGCGCCGCGATGTCCCATCGCGCGGCAGGAGTGCGCGGCGTCACCGCCACCGCTTCGCGACCTGGGCGGCGGACGTCACAGCCGGTGTCTGTTTCCCGACGAGACGGCCGCGCGGGGCGGCAACCGTCGACCCGTGGACAGCGCGGGCGGTCCGGCGGGCGCCCCCGTGCTCAATGTACAGGGGGTCAGCCTCAGCTACGGACATACCCGGGTGCTGCGTGACATCGGACTCACCGTGCGCCGGGCGCAGACCGTGGCGCTGGTAGGGGAGAGCGGCAGCGGCAAGACCACGCTCGCCCGGGCGATCACCGGTCTGGCGACGCCGGAGTCGGGCTCGGTGGCCCTGGGCGATCTCGTCCTGCGCGCCAGCGCAGGCCGTCGCAGCCATCACGTGCGCCAGCGGCTACAGATGGTTTTCCAGTCGCCCGACGGCACGCTCAACCCCAGCCATCGCGTCGGCGGCATCCTGGGCCGGGCGGTTCGGGTGCTGGCCGGGGTGAATCGCCGCGCGGCCCGCGATCGAGTGGGCTCGCTGCTGGACGACGTCGCTCTGGAGCGTGCGCTGGCCCAGCGGCGTCCGACACAGCTCTCCGGGGGGCAGCGCCAGCGGGTGGCGATCGCCCGGGCCTTTGCGGGCAGCCCGGAGCTGGTGATCCTGGATGAGCCCACCTCGGCGCTGGATGTTTCGGTGCAGGCCGCCATCCTCGATCTGCTGCTGGCGCTGCAGCAGCGCGATGGTGTCGCCTATCTGTTCATCTCCCACGATCTCGCCGTGGTGCGTTATCTCGCGGATCGGGTGGCGGTGATGTACCTCGGCGAGATCGTCGAGGAGGGGCCGGTCGAGGCCGTGTTCGGGGGCCACTGCCATCCGTATACCGAGGCCCTCATCGCGGCCGTTCCCCGACCCGGTGGCGGCCAGAGCCGGGTGCGTCTCGCCGGCCACAACCCCGGTCCGGACGCACGGCCGGCCGGCTGCCCGTTCCACACCCGGTGTCCCTATGTGCATGAGGCGTGTCGGCGGGAGACACCGCCGTGGCGGACGCCTCGCGAGGCGCACCGCATTCGCTGTCATCTTCCCCTCGACGAGATGCCCGTGTCGGAGGGGTCCCGCAGGGCGGCGGGAGCGCAGTAGACTATCGGTCTGAATCACACCCGATCGTCAGTCAACGGAAACGCGCGAGCTCATGTCCGATCACCAGTATGGCTTCGAAACGCTCTGTCTCCACGCCGGCCAGCAGCCCGACCCCTACACGGGCTCCCGCGCGGTGCCGCTGTATCAGACCACGTCCTTCGTGTTCGACAGCACCGATCATGCGGCGTCGCTGTTCAACCTACAGACCTTCGGCAATATCTATGGCCGGATGATGAACCCGACCACCGCCGTGTTCGAGGAGCGGATGGCCGCACTCGAGAACGGCCGGGCGGCCGTGGCGGCTGCGTCGGGGATGGGGGCCCAGACCGCGGCGCTGCTGACCCTGCTCGAGGCCGGCGACGAGGTGGTGGCGTCGAGGACCCTGTACGGTGGCACCTTCAGCCAGCTCGACGTCACGTTCCGCAAGATGGGCATCCAGACCCGCTTCGTGGACATCGACGAGCCCGAGTCCATCCGCGACGCCATTGGCGAGCGAACGAAGCTGGTCTATGCGGAGACCATCGGTAATCCCGTCGGCAACGTGCTCGACGTACGGGCCGTGGCGGACATTGCCCACGAGGCGGGGCTGCCGCTGGTCGTGGACAACACCATGGCCACGCCGTATCTGTGTCGTCCCATGGACCACGGCGCGGACATCGTCGTGCACTCGGCCACCAAGTTCATCGGCGGTCACGGTACGGCCCTCGGCGGTGTGGTTGTGGAGTCGGGGCGCTTCCCCTGGGACAACGGCAGGTTCCCCGGCATGGTCGAGCCCTCGGAGGGCTATCACGGCGTGCGCTTCTACGAGACCTTCGGCGACTTCGGCTTCACCATGAAGGTCCGCTGCGAGACGCTCCGCACGCTGGGCCCGACGATCGCGCCGATGCACAGCTGGCTGTTCCTGCAGGGCCTGGAGACGCTGCCCCTGCGCATGGAGCGCCACTGCGAGAATGCGCTGCGTGTGGCGGAGTTCCTGCGCGACCACCCGCGCGTGGCCTGGGTCAGCTACGCGGGCCTGGACGACAGCCCCTACGCGGGGCTGCGCGCGCGCTATCTGCCGAAAGGCGCCGGCGGCATCGTCAGCTTCGGCATCGAAGGGGGACACGATTCCGCCGTGCGCTTCATCGAGTCGGTGCAGTTCCTCTCCCACCTCGCCAACATCGGCGACGCCAAGACGCTGGTCATTCACCCCGCCTCCACGACCCACCGCCAGCTCGACGAGGCCCAGCAGATCGCCGCCGGTGTGCCGCCCGACATGATCCGGCTGTCGATCGGGCTCGAGACCATCGACGACATCCTCTGGGACATCGATCAGGCGCTGGCCGCGTCCATGCCGTAACGCTCCGGTATTCGGGCATCACCCCTGGGAGCGGCGCCCCCGCGAACAGCCAGGCCAACGGCCAGTGCGGCAGAATACGCGGCGAGGGCGCCGCTTCTACGCGAGGTTGCGTCCGCTCATCGGGCAATTACTGGCAGAAAACGGCAGAATCCGGCAGACTCCCGCAAAACCGGTGATGGAGTGCTCATGCTGGCGGCGGAACGGCGACAGCGCCTGATGGAATGGCTGCAATGCGAAGGCGGCATGCGCGCGGCGGACGCGGCGGAACGGCTCGGTGTCTCCGAGGACACCGTTCGCCGCGACATTCGGACACTGTCGCAGGCCGGCCACCTGCGCCGCGTGCATGGCGGTGCGCTGCCGCTGGCGGCCGGCTATCAGGACTTCGCCGAACGGGAACGGCAGCAGCCCGACGTCAAGGCGCGTCTCGCGCGCTATGTCGCCGACCTGATCGAGCCGGGACAGGTGCTGACCCTGGACGGCGGCACGAGCATCGAGGCCGTGGCCCGCGCGCTGCCGCTGTCCCTCAACGCGACCGTGATCACCCACAGCCTGCCCGTGACGTTGGCCTTGCAGGGCCACACGGGAATCGAGGTGCGCATGCCGGGCGGCAGCTTTCATCGCGGGTCGCGCGTGCTCACGGGTGCCGAGACGCTCGCGGGGCTGCAGAGTGTGTATGCCGACGTCTGCCTGCTGGGTGTGTGCAGCGTGAGCCTCGAGGCCGGGCTCACCACGCCAGAGCCGCGAGAGGTCGCTCTGAAGCAGACCATGATCACCAATGCACGCGCCGTGGTCGCCGTGGTCACCGGCGAGAAGTTCGGCACCGCGGCGGCGTTTCGGGTGGCGGGGCTGGAGTCGGTCAGCCGTATCGTCACCGACGCGTCCGACTGCGATCTGGTCGCATCGCTCCTGGCCCAGGGAATCGATGTCTCCATCGTACCGGGGGAGGAACAATGACGAATCGCTCACTCGCGCGCGCCCGCTTCTCGACGAGTTTCCTGTTCTTTGTGCTGGGCAGCATCACGGCGACCTGGGCGCCGCATATTCCGGACGTGAAGGCCCACCTGTCGCTGTCGCCGGCGATGCTGGGCATGATGCTGCTGCTGATGGGTGCCGGTGCGGTAACCGCGATGATGGTGACCGGCCGCCTCGTGCACTGGCTCGGCAGCGGGCGCGCCGCGCGCTGGGCCGCGGTGGCCACGGCGGTGACACTGCCGTTGCCGCTGTTCGCGCCGACGCCGGGATTGCTGGCGCCGGCGCTGTTCCTGTTCGGGCTGGCGCAGGGGATGATGGACGTCTCCATCAACGCCCAGGGTGTCGCGGTCGAACGCGCATACGCACGCCCGGTGATGTCCTCACTACACGCGCTGTTCAGCATCGGCGGGCTGGTCGGCGCGGGCTACGCCAGCCTGCTGCTGTGGCTCGGTGTGTCGATACCGTTGCATCTCGTCCTCGTCCTGGTGCCGCTGGCGATCGGCTGGATCGTATGTCACCGGCATCTGCTGCCCGATCCGGGACAGGTTCACGAGGAGGCGCCGCTTTTCGCGTGGCCGCGGGGAATCCTGCTCTGGCTCGGCATGATCGCAGTGCTGTCGATGGTCGCCGAGGGGGCGGTGCTCGACTGGTCGGCTCTGTACATGCGCCAGGGGCTCGGTACCGGCGCCGCCGTCGCGGCCGCGGCCTTTGCTGCCTTTTCCCTGACCATGACCCTCGCCCGGCTGACCGGAGATGCGATCGTGTCCCGCTACGGCGATATTGCGGTTTTGCGGGGTGGAGGCCTCATCGCGGCGCTCGGTCTCGGCGTGGCCCTGGTGCTGGGCTCGCCCTGGGCAGCGCTGGTCGGTTTCGGCTGTGTCGGTCTGGGGTTGGCGAACGTCGTGCCGCTGGCGTTCTCGGCCGCGGGGCGTGTGCCCGGTGTCAGTCCGGGGTTCGGGATCGCCGCGGTGTCGACGGTCGGATACGGCGGATTCTTCGTCGGGCCGCCGGCGATCGGCGTGGTGTCCCAGTACGCGGGACTCGCCGTGGGCCTGTCACTGATCCCGCTCTTCGGTCTGCTGATCGCCTGGCTGGCCGGATGCCTGCGGGGGCGCGGCGCCGAGCGCCCGGTATCGGTGCCGGAGACCTGACCCGTCGAGATCGTCACGCGCTGTATAAGAATTGTATCTCGTTTGCACAAATACGGGACACCTTTGGCCGACGATGGTAGCCTGAGCCTCCCGCATTCGGATTACGTCAGTCTCCAGTCACCGAAAGAGAGAGGTCCCGGTTTGCTGCTCCGCGTTCTTCGCCAGCTCTTCGTCCTGATACTGTCCGCGTTCGCTCTCGCCCCCGTCGCCTCGGCGGCGCAGGCCGGTGGTGCCGGCTCACTGCCACGGCGTATCGCGGACCTCACCCAGTCGATCGCCGAAGGCATCGCCGCACAGTTCCACCGCGCCGTGGGTGCGCTCTCGGCGCTCAACGGCGCGGGTGGCCCCGGTGTCGACTGGGCGGCCTTTGGCGCCGCTGCGCTCGGTCTGGTAATCGTCATCGTCGCGACGGTCGCCATTTTCCTGGTGCTTCGCTGGATTGCCGGGGGGCTGTTCGGGGCGGCCAGCGCCTGGGTGATGCGCGGCGCGGGTGGCATCAGACTGCTGCGGCGGGTGCTCGCGGTCGTGCTTGCCGCCGTCGTGGACGTAGCGGTGATACTGGTGGCCTGGATCGGCGGTTACGCGGTCGCCCTCTACCTGGTCGGGGATGCCGGCGCGATGGCAGTGCACCAGACGCTGTTCCTGAACGCCTTTCTCATCATCGAGATCTTCAAGGCATTCATCCGCATGCTTTTCGCGTCGCGCTACGATGGGCTGCGCCTGCTGCCCCTGGCCGCCCGCGACGCCGCCTACTGGAGCCACTGGCTCGCGCGGCTCAGCGGGTTCATCGGCTACGGCCTGCTGCTGGTGGTGCCGGTAGTGAATGCCAATGTGTCGCCGGCGCTGGGCGAAATCCTCTCGCCGGTGGTCATGATCGTGGCGTTCCTCTACGCGCTGCAGTTCATCCTGCGCAACCGGACCGGCGTGCGCGAGCGGCTCGAGCGACGCGCGAAAGAGAGTCAGTTGGCCGTCACGCGCGTGTTGGCGAGGATACTTGCACGCACGTGGCATCTCATTGCCATCCTGTATTTTGCGGCGCTGGCCGTGGTGACCATCGCGCGGCCGCAGGAAGCCCTGCCCTTCATGGTGAACGCGACGTTGCAGAGCCTCATCGCTATCGGGCTCGGGATACTGGCGTCGCTCCTGCTCACCCAGCGGCTGGGTCGGCCGGTGAGCCTGCCCGTGGACGTGCAGCAAAAGGCCCCGGGGCTCGAGGCGCGCCTGAACACGTTCATTCCCCACGCCGTCAACGCGATCCGCGTGGCGATCGCCGTGATCGTGGTCGCCGTCGTACTCGACGCCTGGGAGGTCTTCATCGACCTGCGGGCATGGCTGTCCTCGGAGATGGGGGCCAGGGCCATTTCGGCGGTGGTGGCCGTGGGGTTCATCGTGCTGGCGGCGACGGCGTTGTGGATCGTCGTTGCCACCTGGATCGAGCTTCGCCTCAACCCCGAGGTGGGCTCGGGCGAGCCGGGTGCGCGCGAGCGCACGCTGCTCGCGCTGTTCCGCAACGCGGTGGCGATCGTCATCGTGACCATGACGCTGATGATCTCGCTGTCCCAGATCGGAATCGATATCGGTCCGCTGATCGCCGGTGCCGGCGTCCTCGGCCTTGCCATCGGCTTCGGCGCCCAGAAGCTCGTGCAGGACATCATCACGGGCGTCTTCATCCAGCTCGAGAACGCGATCAACACCGGTGATGTCATCACCGCCGGCGGCGTTACCGGCACCGCCGAGCGCCTGAGCATCCGGTCCGTCGGGATTCGCGATCTGTCCGGTACGTTTCATATCGTGCCGTTCTCCTCCGTGGACACGGTGTCGAACTACATGCGCGGTTTTGCCTATCACGTGGGCGTATACGGCGTTGCCTATCGGGAGGACACCGACGAGGTCATCGGGCACCTCAAGGCAGCCTTCGACGAGCTACGGTCCGATCCGGAGCACAACGCCGGGATCCTCGACGATCTGGAGGTCCACGGTGTCACGGAGCTGGCCGACAGCTCCGTGAACGTGCGGGTGCGCATCAAGACGCTGCCGGGGGCGCAGTGGGGGATCGGCCGCGAGTACAACCGCCTCGTCAAACGGCATCTGGATGCCGCCGGCGTGGAGATCCCGTTCCCGCACCTCACGCTCTATTTCGGCGAGGACAAGTCCGGCTCGGCCCCGCCCGCCCACCTGCGCGTGCTGGAGGGGCAGGGTGGTCAGGAGAGGATCGGCGACGGCGGTGGCTACGACGAGAGGGCGCAGGACCGGGGGGCGACGCGGACCCGGCCAGCCGAGGACTTCGACGAGCGGGATTCCGACTGATCCGCGGCCCGGCGGTGTGCGGACCTCACTGCAGGCGGTGGCGGAAGAGCCAGGCGGCCGCGGTCAGCGTGACGGTGGCGATCAGCGCCATCGGCCAGAGCTGTGATAGAAACCTGTCCAGTGGAAGCCCCTGCAGGAAGGTGCCGCGCACGATGATGAGGAAGTAGCGCATGGGGTCGGCGAGGGTGACCGTCTGAACCCAGTCCGGCATATTCGCGATGGGCGTGGCGAACCCGGACAGGATGATCGCCGGCACGATGAACAGGAAGGCGCCGAGGATGGCCTGCTGCTGGGTCCGGGCGAGCGAGGAGATCATCAGCCCCACGCCGAGAGTGGAGAGCAGGTACAGCAGCAGGCCCGCATAGAGGGCAGCAAGGTGGCCCACGAAGGGGATGCCGAACCAGAGCACCGCGACGGCGACGATCACCGATCCTTCCCCCAGGCCGATGACGAGCGCCGGCATGGACTTGCCCACGAGGATCTCGAACGGCCGAAGGGGCGAGACGAGCAGCTGCTCGAACGTGCCCACCTCCCGCTCGCGCGCGACGGAGAGCGCCGTGACGAGGATCGCGACCACCAGCGTCAGCAGCGCGACGATCCCGGGCACGATGAACCAGCGGCTCACCAGGTTCGGATTGAACCACGAGCGCACGACCAGGCGTGCCGGCGGTCCCCTCTGTCCGTGGCTGTCGGTCCATGTCCGGTTGAAGGTGTCGATGACGTCGTTGGCGTAGCCAAGGATGATCAGCGCCGTGTTGGACTGGCGCCCGTCGACGATGAGCTGGATGGTTGCCGGGCGGTGAGCCGCCAGATCCGCGGAGAACGATGGACCGATGTGGACGACGAGGCTGACCTCCCGGCTGTCGATCACATCGGCGATGCGCGAGTCACGCTGCAGGGTAACGGTTCGGTCGAAGGTGGGGCTGTCGACGAACCGCGCCACGAGATCGCGGGCCGCCCGACCGCCGTCCTCGTTGTAGATGGCGGTGGCCACGTGCCCGACGTCGAACGTCGCCGCATAGCCGAACACGAGCAGCTGCAGGATGGGCGGGCCGATGACCACGAAACGGCTGCGCCGGTCCCGCCACAGGGCCAGGAATTCCTTGATGATGAGCGCGCGCAGTCTGATCCACACCGGGCCTGTCCTCCTCACAGCCGCTTGCGGGTGAAACGGCGCGTGAGGCCGAGAAACACCAGTGCCATGATCGCCAGGGCAGCCGCGTTCGGCACGATTACCGACCAGACGTCGCCCGCGAGGAACAGGCTCTGCAGGATCGACACGAAATAGCGTGCCGCGACGATGTGCGTGAGGCCCTGCAACACGGCGGGCATGCTGCCGATATCGAAGATGAAGCCGGAGAGGATGAACGCCGGGAGAAATGTCACGATGATGGCGATCTGGCCGGCGACGAACTGGTTCCGGGTGAGTGTGGAGATCAGCAGCCCCATGCCGAGCGCGGTCAGCAGAAACAGCGCGGACGTCACCGTCAGCACCAGGAACGAGCCCCGGAAGGGAACGTCGAACAGGAAGATGGCCATGGCGGTGGAGACCACCATGCCCCCCATGCCGAGGCCGAAGTAGGGGATCAGCTTGCCGAGCAGGATCTCGCCCGCGGTCACCGGCGTCACGATCAGCGCCTCCATGGTGCCGCGTTCCCATTCCCGTGCCACGACGAGTGCGGTGAGCAGCGCGCCGATCAGCGTCATGATGATCGCGATGAGACCGGGCACGAGAAAGTCCCGGCTGCGCACCTCGGGGTTGAACCAGACGCGCTGATCCACCGTTACCGGTGGCGTGACGGCAGTGCCGGTGGCGAGCCCCGACAGCTCGAGCCACTTCCGCCACGCGCCCTGGGCGTAGCCACTCACTATGCGGGCGGTATTGGAATCGGTGCCGTTGACGATGAGCTGGATGGGCGCACCGCCCGGCCGCTGCAGCTCACGGGCGAAGTCGGAGCGCAGAACGAGGATGGCGTCGATCTTGCCGTCGACGAGCGCGCGGCGGGCCGATCTGGTGTCGTGCATGACCCGCGGGGCAAAGTAGTCCGAGTGCGAGAACGACCCCGCGAAGCTCGACGCCGCCTGCGACTGGGACTCGATCACCAGTGCCACCGGGACGTGGCGGGCGTCCAGAGAGATGCCGTAGCCGAACAGCAGCAGCAGGATCATGGGCATTGCGAACGCGATCATGATGCTGCTGGGGTCGCGGAATATCTGCAGGCTCTCCTTCACGACGAGGCCGCGCAGCCGGCGCCACCGCCCCCGTCGGCCGTGGCCTGGCCCGGTCACTGCGACTGCTCCCGGTCATATTCCTCGATCAGCGCAACGAAGGCGTCGTCAAGGGTGGGATTGGCGGTTTCGGCCGGGGCGTGCTCGCGTTTGAGCGTCTCGGGCTCACCGGCAGCGATGAGCCGGCCGCGGTAGACGATGGCGAGGCGGTCACAGTACTCCGCCTCGTCCAGGAAATGGGTCGTGACCATCACCGTGACCCCGGCGTTGGCCATCGCGTTGATGCGCGACCAGAAGCCACGCCGGACCACGGGATCCACGCCCGAGGTGGGCTCGTCCAGAAACAGGACACCCGGCTCGTGGAGGATGGCGCAGGCGAGCGCCAGGCGCTGCTTGAAGCCGAGAGGCAGGTCGCGGCTGTTGCTCTCGCGGTAGTCATCGAGGCGGAACTCGCCGAGCGCCCAGTCGATACGCTCGCGTCCGCGCCGGCGGTCGAGGCCGTAGACGCTGGCGAAGAACTGCAGGTTCTGCAGCACGCTCATGTCGCCGTATAGCGAGAACTTCTGCGCCATGTAGCCGATGCGCTCCCGCGCCCGGGCGGCGGCCCGACGCAGGTCGATGCCGAGCACCCTGGCGCTTCCCGCTGACGGCGGCAGCAGGCCGCAGAGCATCTTGAACATGGTGGACTTGCCGGCGCCGTTCGGGCCCAGCAGCCCGAAGATCTCTCCGCTGGCGACCCTGAAACTGACGTCGTCCACGGCGCGGAAGTCGCCGAACACGCGGGTCAGCCCCGTCACATCGATGACGTCCCCGGCGCGCCGCAGGGTCTCGGCAGGCGTGGGTGCCGTCGACGGCCTTTCGGGGGCCGTCTCGGCGTCGCGCCGCCCGTCCCCGCGCATGAGGGCGATGAAGGCGTCCTCGAAGCTTGGGGCGACCGCGGTCACCGGTCCGATCTCCTTCGGCAGGTCGAGCTCGTCGGCGTTGGTGCCTTCGGTCAGCAGCAGGCGCAGGTTGTGGCCGCGAATGATACCGTCCAGCACTCGTGGATCTGCCTGTGCCCGATTCAGCAGGGCCCGCCGGTCCGCGGCGGGGAGGCGGGCCTCGACCGTGCGGCCGGCCACGGCGTCGCTGAACCGCTCGGGCGGGCCACTTGCCAGCAGCCGGCCCTCGCTGAGCAGCAGGACCTGGGTGCAGCGCTCCGCCTCGTCCAGATAGGCGGTGCTCCAGAGCACCGCGACCCCCTGGTCGACCAGCTCATAGACCATCCGCCAGAGCTCGCGCCGGGAGACCGGATCCACGCCCACGCTCGGCTCGTCCAGCAGGAGCAGGCGTGGGCGGCTGATCAGGGTGCAGGCGAGCCCGAGTTTCTGCTTCATACCGCCGGACAGCCGCCCCGCCAGTCGTCCGCGAAAAGGCTCCAGACCGGTGAAACGCATCAGCTCGGCGAATCGCTGGCGCCGTTGCTCACCCGTGACGCCGTGCAGATCGGCATACAGGGTCAGGTTCTCGGCGACGCTCAGGTCCTCGTAGAGCCCGAAACGCTGCGGCATGTAGCCGAGTCCCGTCTGGTCCTCGGCGGCGTGGTCGGCAATGTCCTGCCCAAGCACGCGTATGCCGCCCGCGTCGGGCGCCAGCACGCCCGCGATGAGTCGCATGAGCGTGGTCTTGCCCGCCCCGTCCGGACCGACCAGGCCGGTGACCTGGCCGGGAAGGATGCGCGCGCTCACGGCATCGAGCGCCAGTACGGTCCGGTCGCCGTGGCCGAATCGCCTGACCACGCCGTCGAGCGTCACGACGGCCGGGTCCTTGCCGGTCATTTGGCGGCCGAGCCCGCCGGCGGCTGCCTGCGCTTCTCGCCGGGCAGCAGCTCGATGGTCACCGGCATCCCCTGGCGAAGTCCGCCGTCCGGGTTGTCCGCGTAGACACGCAGACGGTAGACGAGGCTGGTCCGGATGTCCGGCGTCTGCACGGTCTTGGGCGTGAACTCGGCTGTCGGCGATATGAATCCCACCCAGCCCCGGTAGGGACGCTCCGGTGCACTGTCGGTCGTTATCCTGGCCGCCATGCCGGGCTCGACGCGGCCGAGATCGGGCTCGGAGACGTAGGTGCGTACCCACACGGGGCTCGACAGCGCGATCGTGTAGACGGGCGTGTTGGCGAGGATTACCGCCCCGGGTTGCTGGACACGGGTGATGACGGTGCCCTCGACCGGCGCGCGCAACCGGGTGTCGTCCAGCTGATGCTGAGCCAGGGCGAGCTGTGCCCGGGCGGCCCCCAGGTCGGCCTTCGCCTGGGCGATGTCTTCCTCGCGCGGACCCTTGATCGCCAGGGTGAGTGCCTGCTGCAGGGCGTCGAGGTTGCCGCGCGCGGTCTGCTCCTTGGCGCGGGCGTCTTCCAGCGCCTGGGCGGAGGCGTAACTGTCCCGGGCGAGCTGCTTCTGGCGGTGGAGGTTTGCCTGGGCGGTCTTCCATGTGCCCTCGGCGGCGTTGACCCGCGCCCGGGCCTGGGCGATTTCCTCGGGCCGGCTACCCGCCTGCAGCCGGGCAAGGGCCGCCTGCCGGGCGTTAACCGTGGCCCGGGCGGCGTCCACGGCATCGCGGTAGCGCTCGTCGTCGAGGCTCGCGAGCAGGTCACCCTTGGAGACGGTATCGCCTTCCTCCACCGCCATGGTGTCGATGCGTCCGGCGACATTGAAGGCCACGTCCACCTGGCGGATGTCGATGTTGCCATACAGTGTCAGTGCGTCGGCGTCCGCACGGTCACCGGTCTGCTGGCGGTAGTAGGCGTAGCCGCCGGCAGCGATACCGACTGCCAGAAGAATGGGGATGACGATCCACGTCCGCTTTACTGCCATTCGCGATAACGGATCCTGTTGGTTGGCGGGCCATGCCGGGCCTTGACGCCTGGCGGACCAAGTATGACAGTCGTCACGCTCGCCGGGCGTTGACTTCAATCAACGCGCGGACGGACTAATCGCCGAGTGGGCGGACGGGCCGCTGCGCCGGCGGACGGCGGAGCGTCACCGAGTCTGTTCGACGGCATCCCGAAGGAGGGCCCGGCTCAGTAACCTGGCTACCGGATCGCCCGCTGCCGCGGGCCGGTGCACGGGGAGGGTAGAGATCACCGCGTGACCGTGGCCGAGCCGGCGGCGGCCGATCAGCGCAGCCCCGCGATGGATCCAGCCGATGACGATCCCGGCACGGACGTCGTCGGCGAAATCGTCGGTGCGGAATCCGAGAAGAACGTGCCGCGGCATGACCCGGGCGAAGGCGTTGCCCAGCAGCGGCGGACCGGGGATTTCGCGGTAGGGACCGCTTCGGCGCAGCCACGAAAAGCCGGACGCCCAGTCGCCGCGCCACACGGAGTTATCGCGCGATGCGACCGCGGCACGGGGGAACTCCGGGTAGACGGGAACGACACCCGGCGGTGACGGGATTGCATCCGGCTCGTCCACGAGCAGGAGCAGCCGGGCGCCGCGTCGCACCAGTGCCACCAGCTCTCCGTCCAGCCGGGTCGCCGCGATCACATCGGCGGCAGAGTGGTCGGGTACGGTCGGGATGCCTGCGTCCTCGAGCCAGTGCGACAGGCCGGGATTGGCCGGCCACACCGCGGGTAGCGGTGACAGCGCACTATTCGCCGGGAGTATTGTCAGCGTCACCTCGGTGCGTGCCCGGACCGCGCCGGAGCGCTCGACGAGCTGCAGGTGGAGCGTGGCGTCACCGGGGGTCCGGTGAGATGGAACGTTGATGGCAAGCGTGGGCAGCGTGTGGACACCTCGCGCGAGGGTCGGCACCGGACGACCGGCACCCTCGCGGCCGTCGTCCCAGCGCCACCGCAGCATGGCGCCTTCCACAGGGACATGGGCGTCGTGCGCGACGGCCAGCTCGACGGCGACGCTGTCACCGGGTCGGATGCCGTGCCGGGCGACTCGCGGACGCAGCACGGTATCGGCATTGAGCGCGGCGAACCGGGACGAAAAGTCCCGGGGGGTGCGCGCCATGTCCATGAGACCGTTGGCTTCCCAGTGGGTGTCGGTAAGCTCGGTCACGACGTAGCCGGCGATCTCGGGCCGCGCACGCATCGACTCGATCGCGTGCTTCAGTGCCTGGAACTGCTGCTCCTGGGTGGCGGCGACGAACCGGTCCAGCGTGCCGAACACCCGGTCGAGGTGGTACTGACGGAACCGGGTCTCGATCCCGCGGGCGAGCATTACGCCCTCGCCCCAGTCGCTCCCCGTGTCGAACCACCATGGTTGGCGCCCGTCCTTGTCGCGCAGAGCGTCAGGGCGGGGCAGCCCCCAGTTGCCGAACTCGGAGACGATCAGCGGCTCGTCGCCGGTCGGCTCGGCGTCGCCGTGGGGGCTGAACAGCGGACAGCGACGCCCGGCGAACGCATCGACGAAGGCGTCCCATTCGTCACGCTGGTCCGGTATCCCGCGATAGAAATGGTAATCCGCGATGTCGGTGAGCAGGTGGAAGTTGGGCTCGCAGGGAGAGTTGTCGATGACCAGCCGCGACGGGTCGAGTGCCTTGATTCGGCGGTAGGCCTGCTTCACCCAGTCACGCTGTTGCGGGTCCACAGTGAGGTCGGTGCCCCAGTCCTCGTTGACGATGGTCCAGGCCATGATGGACGGGTGGTGGTCGTCCCGGGCGATCATGCCCGCCAGCGTCGCCAGCCCCCGTTCGGCCGCCTCCGGCGACCACTGCCCCCAGTTCGGCATCTCGCACCACAGCAGCATCCCGAGCCGGTCTGCGACCTCCAGATAGCGCGGGTCCGGTGCCTTGATGTGACAGCGCAGGCAGTTGAATCCGAGAGCCTTCGCCTTTCGCAGCTGGTCCTCCAGGAATTCCTCGGACGGCGGTGTGCACAGGCTGTCGAGGTAGTAGTCCTGATCCAGGGCGCCGCGCAGGACGAATGGCTTGCCGTTCAGCCGCAGCTCGCCGCCGTGCGCTGCAATGCTGCGAAAGCCGGTCATGCGATGCATCTCGTCCACGACGGTCCCGTCGCGCAGCAGCTCCACGCTCACGTGGTAGAGCACGGGGTGGTCAGGGGACCAGAGATCGGGTGCGTCGACCGTCGCGCCGAGGTCGACCTGCGAGCCGTGCGCCACGTGCTCGGACTGTGCCGCGACACGATCGTCATGGTCGCGTACCGTCAGCCGGACGCACTCCCGCCCGGCGGAGCTTGTGGGGCCACCCAGCGCAAGCCTCGCGCGACAGGTGCCCTCGCTGTCTGTGCCGAGCCTCAGGTCGCGTATGTGCCGCTGCGGACGGGCCTCGAGCCAGATCGACTGCCATACGCCGCCGAGCGGCCCGTACCAGCTCTGTTTTCCGTGGGGGATGTCGGCGAAGGACGGCTCCCCCTCCGCCCGCGGGCGTTGCGAGGGCAATGTCACCCGCAGGGTCAGTTGCGCCTCGGTCCCGGGGGTCAGACGGTCTCCCAGGTCGAAGGCAAACGGCAGGTAGCCGCCATCGTGGGTACCGACGGGGACGCCGTCGGTGAGCACTTCGGTCCGGTAGTTGGCCGCGCCGACGCACAGATATACCGCCGAGCCGGCCCAGCCGGGCGGGACCGCGATGCAACGCCGGTGTATGCCCGTGCCGAAGGCGTGTCTGAGCTCGGCGTACTGGGCCTGCCAGACACTGGGAACCAGGATGTCGGGCATCGCCTGGCGTTCGCCGTCCTCGGACACGAACTCGAACTGCCAGGGGCCGTCGAGCTCGAGCCGGGGGCGCAGCGTGGTGGTCAGGGGGGCGGTGGCGCCGCCCCCCGTTTCGCTGGCGAGTGTCACGTTTGCTGACTCCGCGGGTGCTCAGTGACGGCCCGACAGGATGCCGTCCACCCGCTTCTGGGCGGCCTTGAGCGCGGCATCCTGATCCTTGCCGGTCAGGTAGGTTGCCTGTAGCTGCTCGTTGAGCGCGTCCTGGATGCCCGCCTGGGAGCGCGTGGCGCCGGGGACGCCGCGGGCCTCGTTGGTGGTGCTGAGGATGGCGTCCCGGTGGGGCAGGCTGCGGAAGGCGTCGCCGTTCAGCACCGAGGCGCGCACCGGCAGGTGGCCGGTATGGGACCAGGCGAGATCGTTATCGTAGAAGTACTTGAGCAGCTTTGCCGCCGCCTGTCGCTGGTCGCCGCGGGCGCCACCTCGGGGCATCACCCAGCAGTGACCGTCCGCCCAGACGGCTGGCTCGGAATAGAGGGTGGGGAAAGTGGAGACCGCGTAGCCGCTCAGCGCGCTGGCCTTGTTGGATGCCTGCTGGTCGTAGTCGTTGATCACCCACGTGCCGTTGATGAGCACTGCGCCCTCGCCATCGAGGAACGCCTGCTGGGACTCGGTATAGTTGTACTTGGCGGCCATGTAGCCCTTGTCGATGAGCTCGTTGATGAGTGCCAGCGCCTTGTGCGCCTCGGGCGAGTCGATATTGGCGTGCTTGAGGTCCGAGTCGATCAGGTGTCCCCCCTGCTGCCAGACCAGCGTCTCGAACAGCCGTGTCACCATGGGATCCACCGAGCCGGCGAGCAGCAGGTAGGGCTTGCCCGTGGCGTCCTTGAATTTCTTCGCCTGGGCCATCAGCTCGTCGACGCTTTTCGGGATGGTCGGCTGACCGTCGTCGCCGACAAGGCCGGCCTTCCCGAGCAGGCCGGTGTTCATGTGCCACAGGATGGCGTGCAGGTCGAAGGGCAGTGCGTAGATCTTGCCGTCGAAGGTGACACCCTTCAGCGCCGCGGGCACGAAGTCGCTCTTGTCGATGCCGACCTGCTTGAACAGATCGTCGAGCGGGGTCAGCAGGTGCCGGGCGGCATAGTCGCCCAGGTGGCTGCGGTGCATCACGGCCACCGCCGGCGGGTTGCGGTTCACGAAGGTGGCGTTGAGCCGGTTGTAGTACGTGCCCCAGTCGACGGCCTGGGTCTTGACTGCGATGTCGCCCTTGTGCTCGGCGTTGAACTTGTTCGTCAGTACCTGAATGATCCCGCACTCGCCGACCGCCTTGTCGAGGTCGGTCACGCCGGCGTACTGGTCGTTGCAGCTACCGAAGAAGCGGAACAGCGTGATGTCGGTGGCGGCCAGGGCAGGTACCGTGGTGGCCAGGCCGAGGGTTGCCGCCAGGCTGGCGGCGAGCAGTCGTCGCATTGTCATGGGGTCTCTCTCCTCTCTGCGGGGGACGGGGACGCCGTCCCGCGGGTTATCTCGTTGCGGTGATCACTTGCCCGAGGACATGGCGATGCCCTGGACGATGTAGCGCTGGAAGATGAGGTAGACGATGAGCACCGGCGCGCTGGCGAAAACGGCCGTGGCCATCAGGAATCCCAGGCCCTCGGACTGCGCGAAGTTGCCCTGCAGGCTCGCGAGCCCGGTGGTGATGGTGTAGTGGTTCTCCTGCGTGGCGGACACCAGCGGCCAGAGGTAGTCGTTCCAGGCGTAGAGAAACGTGAAGATGCCGAGCGTGGTCAGTGCTGGCCTGGCCAGCGGCAGCATGATCTTGAAGAAGATCTTCAGCCGGCTCGCGTTGTCCAGGATGGCGGCCTCCTCGAGCTCCTTGGGCACCGCCTTGAAGAACTGCATCATCAGGAACACGCCGAAGGGCACCGCCAGGCGTGGCGTGACCAGGGCGATGATGGTGTTGTTCATGTGCCAGCTCGCGAACATCGTGTCGAGCGGAATGAACACTGCCTGCTCCGGCACGGTCAGCCCCGCGATGATGAAGATCAGCATGATCCGTGCCCCGCGGAAGGGAATGCGCGCCAGCGCATAGCCGCCCAGCGAGGAGAGGACCAGCGTGATGCCGGTCATCAGCACGGCAACGCCGATGCTGTTCAGGAACCAGCGTGTGACTTTGGCCGTGTTGAGGATCTGGATGAAGTTATCCAGCGTGAAGGGCACGGGCAGCAGCCCGGCCGTCGTGCGCATCAGCACCTCGTTGGGTTTCAGGGACATTGCCAGAACCCAGATCATCGGCACGAGCCAGAGGAAGGCCGCGATGACGAGGACGGTGAGCGTGACGATGCGCCCGGTATCGGCGCGGCGGCGCCCGGTCGTTGCGTCGCTCATCGGTTCAGTCCTCCTTCCGCGAGAAGTGCAGCTGGGCGAGCGAGGCGATGAGCATCACCACGAACAGCACCATGGCGCCGGTCGAGGCGTAGCCCAGGTGCCAGTCGCGGAAGCCGCTCTCGTAGATATACTGCACCAGGGAACGGGTCGAGCCGGCGGGGCCTCCCTTCGTCATCAGGAACGGCTGGCCGAAGACCTGGAAGTGCAGGATGATCTCGATCAGCACGACGAGGACGGTCGTTCGATGCAGCGCGGGCCAGGTGATGTAGCGGAAGGTGCGCCAGCCACTGGCGTTGTCGAGCCGCGCGGCCTCGTAGATATCCCCCGGGATCTGTTGCAGCCCGGCGCTGAAGAGCATCAGCGGCAGGCCCAGGCTCCACCACACCGTGGCGATGACCAGCGCGAGCATGGCGAGATGCTGGTCGTTGAGCCAGTCCAGCGGCGGAATGCCCACCGTGCCGAGCGCCTGGGCGAGGATGCCGCGGCTCGGGCTGAGCACCATCTGCCAGATGAGCGTCACCACGGTGACCGACACGATACTCGACGAGAAGAAGATCGCGCGGAAGACCGCGTTGGTCCGCGTGGGCTTGCTGAGCGCCAGTGCCAGCACCAGGGCCAGCACGGTCGTCAGCGGCACGGTCAGCACCACGAAGTAGAACGTGTTGCCGAGTGCGGTCCAGAATGTCGGGTCGGTCAGCAGGTCCTGATAGTTCTGCAGCCCCGTCCAGCCGAGCGGGCCGGCCAGCAGATCCCACTGGTGCAGGCTCAGGTAGAAGCCGCGAAACAGCGGGTAGACCAGGAACACCAGGTAAACGATGAGGAACGGCGCCAGAAAGCCGTACCCGGACACGGTATCGGGGGACAGACGGGGACGGCGACGTTCCGTATCGGCCACGCCCTTCGCCGCCGGGGCGGAAGTGCTGTTGGTTGCCATGTTGCCTCCCTGCGCTCAGGCTGTCGCGGCGGCGTGGGGCAGGCGCGGGCACGCCCGGCCGTCGCCGTCGAAGAGGTGACACGCGTCGTCGCTGAAGGCGAGCCGGACGGTATCGCCGGCCGCGTGCGTCGAGCTTCCCTCGTCCCGGGCGATGACCGTCGAGTCGTCGCCCAGGCGGACGTACAGGAGGGTCTGGTCACCAAGATGCTCGACCACGTCCAGAGAGCCGGAGAGGACACCGTCGTCCGCCGGGCTCACGAGCTCCGGACGCAGACCGACGGTCACGCTGTCTCCTCGGGAGACCCGGGAAGCGTCGCGTGGCACATGCAGCCGGCCGCCGGCGGCCAGGTCCACCCAGACGCCATTGCCGTCGTGGTCGGTGACGCTGGCAGGCAGGAAGTTCATGCTCGGCGAGCCGAGGAAACCGGCGACGAACTGATTGCAGGGGGACTCGTAGAGGTCGACCGGTGCGCCGGCCTGCTCGATACGCCCGTCTCTCAGCACCACCATCCGGTCGGCAAGCGTCATGGCCTCGACCTGGTCGTGGGTGACGTAGATCATCGTCGCCTCGAGCTGACGATGCAGCCGGGCCAGCTCGATACGCATCTGCACGCGCAGCTTGGCGTCGAGGTTCGACAGCGGCTCGTCGAAGAGGAACACCTTCGGCTGGCGGACGATGGCGCGCCCGATGGCGACGCGCTGGCGCTGACCGCCGGACATGTCCCTGGGGCGTCGCTCGAGCAGGGGCTCGATTCGCAGGATGGCGGCGGCCTCGTCCACTCGCTGGCGGATCTCGTTCTCCGGGGTGCCGATGTTGCGCAGGCCGAAGGACATGTTCTCGCGCACCGTCATGTGCGGGTAGAGCGCGTAGTTCTGGAACACCATGGAGACGCCGCGTTGGCCTGGCGGCACGTCGTTCACACGTGTATCGCCGATATGCACGTCGCCGTCGCTGATGGACTCCAGGCCCGCGATCATTCGCAACAGCGTCGATTTGCCGCAGCCGGACGGGCCGACGAACACCACGAACTCCCGTTCGCGGATGTCGAGGTCGACGCCGTGCACGACCTGGTCGTCGCCGTAGCGCTTGATGACCCGTTGCAGTTTGAGGTCCGTCATCGGTTTCTCTCCTCCACGGGCCGGTCTGTGACCATGCCCTGACAACTAATAGTAATAAATATTGGCTAATTTTTATTAGCAAGCTAGCATCCCGGTACTGTAGTGGCAACCGGGCACGTGGCGAATGTCCGACGAGCGGTAGCGGCGGAGGCCATGGCGAGATCGAGAAGCAAGGTCACGATGATGGACATAGCGCGGGAGGCGGGCGTCTCCCAGTCGACGGTGTCCTTCGTGCTGAACGGCTCGACCAGCGTGCGCATCTCCGACGCTACCCGGCAGCGCGTGCTGGAGGTTGCCGGGGCGCTCGGCTATCGCCGGTTCAGCCACCTGGCGGCGGAGCACAAGGGGTCACGGGTCATCGGGTTTCTCGTCGACGAGATCTCCACCAGCCCGTTTGCCGTGGCGTCCATGGACGGCGCCCGGGAAGTGGCCTGGGAGAACGACCGGGTCGTGCTGATCAGCACCAGCGGTGGCGACCCGGAGCTCGAACGCAGCGCCATCGATACCCTGCTTGCCTGCCGGCCAGAGGGTGTGGTGCTCGCCTCGATCCTGACCCGCCGTATCGAGCCATCGCCCGCATTGAAGGACGTACCCACCGTCCTGCTCAACTGCTATGCGCCGGGGACGGGAATCGCCAGCGTCGTGCCCGCGGAGGTCGCGGGTGGCCATACCGCGACCCGGTCCCTGGTCGAGGCCGGCCACCGCCGTATCGCGATCATCACCGGTGAGCCGTGGATGGAGGCGGCGCGGGACCGGCTGAAGGGCTACCGCCAGGCACTCGCGACGGCGGATCTCGCCACGGACGACGCGTTGGTGCGTGAGGGCAACTGGCTGCCGAGCAGCGGCTACGAGCAGACGCGGGCGCTAATCGCGCTGCCGGACCCGCCCACCGCCATCTTCTGCTCCAACGACTCCATGGCAATAGGCTGCTACGAGGCGCTCAAGGAGCACGGGCTGCGGGTGCCGGACGACGTCTCGGTGGTGGGCTATGACGATCAGGAAGTGGCGCGGCACATATACCCGCCGCTGACGACCGTCCTGCTGCCACATGAGGAGATGGGGCGCTGGGCCGTCGAGACGCTGATCAGTCAGGTGGCGACGGGGGTAGCCCCACCACATCGCCACGTCAAGATCGAATGCCCGCTGGTCGAGCGTGGCTCCGTGGCCGCACCGCGGGTCGGCCGCCGGCGATCGGGGCACTGAAACTGTCGGAGCACACGTCATGAGTGATGATCGCAGCGATTCCCTTCTGTCGCATCCGCTTGCCCCGGGGCCGGGCCTCAGTCTCGCCGTCCGCCGGTTCGGTACTCTCGGCACCGGGGAGGCGGTTGAAGCCTACACGTTCGGCAATGACCGCGGCCTGTCGGCGACGGTGCTGACCTATGGCGGCATTCTCCAGTCACTGTTGGTGCCGGACGCCGATGGCAGTCTCGACGATGTCGTGCTGGGCTTCGACACCCTCGATCGCTATGTCGAGGCCAGTCCGTACTTCGGTGCGACCATCGGGCGGTTCGCAAACCGGATCGCCGGCGGCCGCTTCTCCCTCGACGGTGTCGAGTACGTCCTCGACCGCAACGACGGACCCAACAACCTCCACGGCGGACCGGAGGGGCTGGATCGTCGGCTGTGGTGCGCCGGGCCCGTTGCCGGACCGGACCATGCCGGGGTGGAGCTGGCGTATCTGTCACCCGACGGCGAGATGGGGTTTCCCGGCACCGTCGCGATCGTCGTGCGCTACACGGTGACTCGCGCAGGTGACCTCCGGATCGACTACACGGCGACGTCGGACCGGAACACCGTCATCAATCTGACGAACCACAGCTATTTCAACCTCGCAGGCGCCGGGATTGGCACGATCGAGAACCATATGCTCACGCTGAATGCGTCGGCGTTCACGCCGGTCGACGGGACACTCATTCCCACCGGCGAGATCCGGGACGTCGCGGGCACGCCGCTCGATTTCCGGGTGGCCTCGGCAATCGGCGACGGCCTGCGGCGTGCTGACGAGCAGATGTTCCGCGTCGAGCCCGACGACGGCGGCTACGATCACAACATGGTTCTCGACAGCCACGGGCCAACCGGTGCGGCAGCGGCTCGTGTATTCGAGCCGGGCTCGGGCAGGGCGCTGGAGATGTTCACTACCGAGCCGGGCGTGCAGTTCTACAGCGGAAACTTCCTGGACGGAATCGAGGGCAAGGGCGGGCGCCGGTATCCGCACTGGGGCGCGTTCACGCTGGAGGCCCAGCGTTTTCCCGATTCGCCGAATCAGGCGGCGTTCCCCTCCACGCGTCTGCCCGCCGGCGGGCGGTATTCGCAGTCGACGGTCTACCGCTTTACGGCACCTCGACGCCCCGGGCGGCCTCGAGCAGACGGAACCACTGCTGACGATTGAGAGGCAGGGCAAGCGCGTCGATGGCCTCCTGCCAGCGCTCCGGCCTGCTGCTGCCCACCAGGACCGCCGGGTGCGTGGGGTGGGCGAGTACCCAGGCAAGAGCCACCTGGGCCGTCGATACGGCTCCGGTCTCCTGTGCCACCCGTTCCAGCTCGGCGCGAACGGCCCTGGTCTCGGGGTCGCCGCCGAACAGCGCGCCGCCACCGAGCGGCGACCAGATCATCGGGCGGAGGCGGTGCGCGAGGCAGTGATCCATCGTGCCGTCGAACAGCACGCCGGGATTCATCAGCGACAGCTCCACCTGGTTGGCGGCCAGCGGCTGGTTCATGCGTGTGGCCAGCATTTCGGCCTGGGTCGGAGTGAAGTTGGAGACCCCGAAGTGGTCCACTAGGCCCCGGCGATGCAGCGCGTCGAACGCGTGGGCGACGGCGGTGGGATCCATCAGCGGGTCCGGCCTATGGATCAGCAGCGTGTCCAGCCGCTGGACACCCAGCGCCTCGATGCTGCCGAGCGCGCTCTCCTCGATGTGCGCGGTGCTGGTGTCATAGTGCTTTACCTCGTGCGAGGGCCGGTTCTCGGAGATCAGGGCGATGCCGCATTTGCCCACGATCCGGAAACGCTCGCGCTGCGCCGGGATGCGCGCGAGCGCTTGTCCGACGACGTGCTCAGCGAGGTAGTCGCCATAGATGTCGGCCACGTCCAGTGTGGTAATACCCATCGACCACGCCTGCTCCAGGAG
>Ga0102944_1000630_pt1 | contig 26109 bp, 23 predicted proteins | sample SalPonD_shore_MG_FD_78172 | JGI IMG/M metagenome (GOLD analysis project Ga0102944, IMG submission 78172) | Salt pond soil microbial communities from South San Francisco under conditions of wetland restoration - Salt Pond MetaG... | ecosystem: Environmental > Aquatic > Marine > Intertidal zone >...
ATCGATTACGGGACCCGGGTGGCCGTTCTGAGCCGGAACCATCCGACCCAGATCCGGATTTATCACGCGTTGACGCTCCTGGGGGCTGTCATCGTGCCGGTCAATTCTAAACTGACCCGGGAGGAAATCCGGTGGCAGCTGGATAACGCCGGCTGCCGGTATCTCTGCTATCACGAAGAACTGGAGTCACAGGTCCCCGCCGACATCCTCCCTGGGGATATGATTCCGTTCCGGGAGTGCGAAGTGTTCGACCCGCCGCCTGCACAACAGGATAGGCTCCGGTTGGAAATCACGCTGGAAGATATCTGCACCCTGTTCTACACGTCCGGCACCACCGGAAAACCCAAGGGAGTGACCCTCACCTATCGGAACTTTTTCATGAGCGCCATGGCCTCGGCTCTGAACATGGGGCTCCTTCCGACGGATAACTGGCTGGCCTGCCTGCCACTGGATCATATGGGCGGCTTTTCAATTCTTATGCGCTCGCTCATCTACGGGACGGCCGTCACCCTGTGCGAGCAGTTCGATCCTGATACGGTACGGCGGCACCTCTCGGACAGCGGCATCACTCTCATCTCGCTGGTCCCGACTATGCTGGAGCGGTTGCTTTCCGGGGAGTCGCCGATCACCCATCAGTTACGAGCGGTTTTATTGGGGGGCGGCCCTGCCACCCCGGATCTGGTTGAATGCGCCAGGCGCCGGGAGCTTCCCGTGCTCCGGTCGTACGGAATGACCGAAACCTGCTCACAGATCGTGACCACTCCGCTCCGGAACCCGGACACGCCTCCGGCGGCCTCGGGGAAAGTGCTGCCCTTCTCGTCCATCAAAATCCTGAATCAAAAAGGGGCGGAATGCCCCGCCGGGGTCACGGGAGAAATCGTGGTCAGCGGTCCCACCATCATGGAGGGGTACTGGCGCAACCCGACCGCCACCAACTCCACCATCATCCAGGGATGGCTGCATACCGGGGATTACGGGCATCTGGACGCGGCAGGCTATCTCTACGTGGAAGCCCGGCGCGAGGACTTGATTGTCACGGGAGGAGAGAACGTCTCTCCGGAAGAGGTGGAAACAGCCATCCGGCAAACCCCGGGGGTGCGGGACGTGTGCGTGGTGGGCATTCCGGATCCCCGGTGGGGTGAAGCCGTCTCTGCAGCCGTGGTGCCGGAACCGAACGCCGAACTGGATGTCGAAACCCTCCGGAACAGCCGGTACGAAACCCTGGCTCCGTTTAAACATCCCAAACACTATCTTCTCGTGGACGCCATTCCGAAGACCGCACTGGGCAAACCGGAACGCTACAAACTCCGCCGGCTGATTGCGGATTCGCTCGGCTAATCTCCGTATTATCCTGATGAGTCTGTTGAAACCACGAATTTCACGAATTAACACGAATAAAGAAGAAAAGAGTTAAGTTAAATGGGAAAAGAGGGGGCTGTGCGTTAGAAGTGAGAAGGCAGAAGCCGGATTCGGGAAGATCAATCAGGGAGCGTATCATTGTGTAACTTCAGAAATGAAGGTGGTTGGAACAAACGGAACACGGGGCACGAACCGCAGGATTCAGTGGTAAGTAATAGTCTACGGAAAAGTGCGCCGGCTCACGGCTCCAGGAGGTGGTGGGGACGGGTCCTCTTTTCTTTTAACTCTTTTTTTGTTTTTTTTCCATTCGTGTTAATTCCCCGACCGGTCGGGGCAGGCTGTGAAATTCGTGGTTTCAGTAGTTTTTGTTCAGGTTTTTCAGTGTCATTAGGTGTTGTTCGGTGTTTCATTTGTATTTTAAGTTGCACTTGAGTGATGTCCAAGGTTGCCGGGGCGTCAGAAATCCCACCCCAGGTAGATGTAAAACGCCTCATCGCCCCGCGAATCGCGGCCGAAAGCCAGTCGCAGCGGCCCCACCGGTGAGGACGCCCCCACCCCGATCCCCCGGCCGTTGAAAAAGTCCTCTTTGTTCAGTGCGTACAACACATCATCGGTGATGCCTGCCAGATCATATTCGGCGAACAGATAGAGATTAAACAGCGAACTCACCGGGATCATGTACCGGTATTCCAGTTTCCCCAGATAGAGTTTCGAGCCATAGATCTCATACTCCTCCAATCCCATGAAGGAATTCAGGCCGCCCAGAGAAAACCACTCTGAAAATGGCATCGTTTCATCCCCCACCTCCACCCGCACCCCCGGATGGATGGTGTGCCGGTTCGCAAAGGTGAAGTACCAATCGGATGCAAATTCGAACTTGGTGTACCCGATGTCTCCCCCCAGTTTCCTGGAGGCGATTTCGTACAAAATCTTCTGGTAGTTCCCGGCTCGGGGAAAGGCGGCCCGATCCTTGGTATCGATGATGGACTGCAGGGTAATCGTTGATAAGTGATAGTGAGCGTTATACCGCGCCAGGTCGAGCGGGCCGGTGAGCGACACCTCCTGATGTTTGAACATCATGTTGACCAGCCCCAGGCGGGCCAGCTGGTGGCCCAGCGTGAAGGCTCCGTAGGTCCGTCGGAGATTGTAGTAGTGGTTCTGATTGGGAGTCGATTCCTGGAATAGCCGGTATCGATGCCATTCGTGACCAAATTCGAAGTCGTACGTGACGTACGTTTTAAAAAACCGGTTGGAAGAAAAATGGCTTTGAACATATCGATCATTCACACCGATTTTCGACTCCAGGAGCATCTGAATGCCGTCACCCTGAAAATTCTGGTGCTCCAGGGCGAACAGACCCGCATCGCCCCGCTGGTTATCGACCCGGTAGCCCAGTTTGACTCCCTGGTACTTTTTCTCCCGGAGTTTGAACCGCATTTCCCAGCGGTTGCGGTCCGGGATGGGACGAAAATTCACGCCCACATAATCGAACAGTTCCGTGCTGTAGAGATTAGAGAGCGACTGCCGCACGCCTTTGGAGGTAATGATCTCTCCGGGCTCCAGGGTGACTTCCCGGCTGAGAATAAACTCTTTCGACAGCCGGTTGCCCTCGTAACTCACCTTGCCCAGCCAGCCTTCTGAAAGTGAGGCCTGAATGATCCCGCCGTCCGGATCCCAGCGGACGGTGTCGACCTTGGTCATGGGGAACCCCTGATCCCGATACCGGGTGATGACATCGGTCAGCAAAAGTTTAAGCATCCGCGGATTATACGGGATGCCGTTCATGACTTCCAGGCGGTGAAAAATAGTGGAATCGGAAATCTGGGTGACGCCGTTCAGGTAGGTGTCGTGTACCAGGGGGTGTTCTTTCACCCTCAGGACCAGGGCTGAATGCTGTTGCCCTTTCCCCTCCCGAATCACCCGGGCATCTGCGTCCGCGAAGTAGCCGGAATTGATCAGGTACCGAAGCATCGAATTGATCCCGATCCCGGTCACCGTGGCTGGGTAAGTTATCGCCTGGGTCCTGGCGATCTCCCGGATATTTGCGTCCGACAGGTTCTGATTCCCGCGAACGAGGATGGTGTCGATGACGAACGTCCGGTCGCTCTCCGGAAACAGACGCTGGTATTTCCTTTTAATTTCCGGGATCTGCTGCTTGGCGGCCATATACCCCCGGTAAATGGATGCCTCGGCTTCGTTATCCATGGGAGGGATAGTGTTGTTAAAATCCGGATTGATGATCACGTCCGCATTTTTAATCACTTCCTGGCGGTTGGCATTGATGAGGATATTAATTACCTGGTCCGCGATCAACAGGAGGTTCTGGAGCTCCTCGGGCTGATAGAGCTGGGCCCGGACGTCGACGGCGATGACAAAATCCGACCCGATATCTCTGGCCAGATCGATGGGAATATTGTCCGACACCCCGCCGTCGATCAACCGTTTACCATCCAGCGGCACCGGAGAGAGGACCATGGGGACCGAACTGCTGGCCCGGAGTGCTTCGACCCAATTCCCTTCCCGGAGCACCCGGCGGTTCCCGGTCTCCAGCTCGGTGGAGACCGCCCGGAACGGCACCCGGTAATGATCGAAGTCCTGAATGGTCGAATAGGGCGAATGTAAAAATAACTGGACCAGCTGGTCTCCGATGGCCTGGCCCGGGGTCAGGGAAATGGGGATGTAGGGCTTAAAGCGTTCGAACCGGATATCCGCCAGGTATTTACTGGCTTGCATTTTCTGACTGACAAACAGGTTCCGCCGCTGCGGTTGATCGATAAAGATGGTCTGATAATCGATGGCCTGGGCGATACTGTCGATGGCCTCCACCGGATAGCCCAGGGCGTAGAGTCCGCCCACGATGCTCCCGGCGCTGGTGCCCGCGATGTAATCGATGGGAATGTTGGCTTCTTCCAGCGCCTTCAGCACTCCGATATGCGCAATCCCCTTCAGGCCGCCACCCGACAGCGCCAGCCCGATGGTCGGGTGATGCATCCGGGGGTACGCAAGCCCCGGAAACAACGGATCCTGTCGGGATTCGATGGCCGGGTGAAATTCGGCCAGGACCGTATCCGCTGTCTGTCCGCTGAGCGGAGCCCGGGCAAGGAAAAATACGGAGACCAGGCAGCAGAGGCCCAGCACCCAGGTGTACACTGTATTCCGACGCTTCACGGTAAACGACTCCAAAGCAATTACTTCCGCACCGGCGACATTTTCGACAAACCCGGATACTTTATGGTTCGATAATGGTGCGTAGGGTCTGGCCGCTTCGGACACTGTTTAAGCCTTCCTCGATGTCCTGGAGCTGCAGGCGCTTGGTCACGATGGGCTCCAGCCGGTACTCGCCGTTGATCACGTGTTCGAACACCTTGGGATACACCTCCATGGGACAGCTGCGCACCCCCAGGACGGCCCGTTCTTCCACCACTAATTGCGGTTCGGGCAGTTTAAATTCATTCCGGGTATACCCCAGGATAATCAGGCGCCCGGCCGGTCTGAGGCAAGTGAATGCCTGGTAGATGGTTCGGGGCGCCCCGACCGCCTCCAGCGCCACGTCCACTCCACCATCGGTCAGATCCCGGACGTACCCGCCCAGATCCCGGATACTAGAGGCATTGATGGTTTCATCCGCGCCCAGTTCCTCCGCCCATTGTAATTTCAGGGGATTCATATCCAAGGCAATCACAGAGGCGCCCTGGTGTTTGGCCACCTGAATCGCCGCTGATCCCAGGCCGCCCGTGCCGAACACCAGCAAGGTTTCCTCCGGCTGCAACCGGGCCACCTCGTGCAGGGCGTGATAGGTGGTACCAAATACATCGGCGATCACGCAGGCCGGTTCCAGGGGGATCTCTTCGGGCAACGGGATCACGCCGTTTTTATGGACCGTCATATATTCGGCGAATCCCCCGTCGAACGCGTTGCCCGGAATGTGTTTCCGGCGGCACAGGTTGGTCCGGCCCTGCTGACAGTAGGCGCATTCGTAACACGGGACCATCACCGCCACCAGGACGGGCTGCCCCACCGAGAGCCCCTCCACCTGATCGCCCACTTCGTCCACGGTACCGGAGATTTCATGCCCCAGGATGAGCGGAGGTTTTTTCAGGGGCGGGACCCCGTGATCGATAAAATGGAGATCGGTGTGGCAGATGCCGCAGGCCCGGACCTTAATCAGCACCTCGTCCGGACCGGGTTCGGGCATTAGACGCTCTTCGATGCTCAGGCGGCTGTAGGGCTTATGGTAAACGGCGGCTCTCATGTGGTAAAGACTGTCTCCCAGTGGATTGGTTCACGTTCCCGCACGTCCATACCCGGCTGCGACAGCATTGGAAAAGTTCCACCGGCGGCCCGGGGGCCGGAAAAGGGATCGTTGCTTAACAGTAGATTGCCATCCAAATCCAGATAATCCGCCAGGCCGCCCAGGACGACGGCGGGCGCAATGCCGGCCGAACTTTCGGTCATACAGCCCAGCATAACGGATTTGCCGAAGGTCCGGGCCGTCCGGATCATCTGCAGCGCCGGCGTGATCCCACCGCACTTCACCAGCTTGATGTTGATGCCGTCGTAACACTCCATCATGGCAGGGAGATCGTCGACGTGGCGGCAGTCCTCGTCCGCGAAGACGGGTAACCGGGCCCGGCTCCGCAGCCAGCGCATGTCCCCAAACCGGCCGGCGGGGATGGGCTGTTCCACGAATTCCACGTTCTGCTCCGCCAGCCAGTTGATTTTCTCCACTGCTTCCTCCCGGCTCCAGCCTTCATTGGCATCTACCCGCAGCGGTTTGTCTGTCACATCCCGGACCGTCCGGATAATCTCTTCGTCCCGGTCGGTGCCCAGTTTCACCTTCAAAATCGGGTACTGTTCCGCCTCGGTCACCTTCTGCCTGATGACCTCCGGTGTATCCAATCCGATGGTAAAAGAGGATTGTGGTAGGGCAAGGCCCTCCAGGCCCAGGAGCGTCCCGGCCGGCACCTCGAATCGCCGGGCAAAATAATCGTAGTAAATCGTCGTCATACCGGCGATCAGGGAGTCGATCTCCCGGAAGAATGCCCGGCAAAAACGGGAGAAGACCGCGGGGCGATACTGCTCGAAATACGGCGTTATCCGGTCCCATGCCAGATCCCGCAGCATCTGAAAATGTTCCGAGGCAGGCCCTTCGTAGCGGGTAGAAGGGAACGCCTCGCCATAGGCCGTGATATCCTGCCGGGTCACCTTCAGCAGGACGGTCGGGGAAACGGTCCGCATTTCCCGGCTAATCCCGAATCGATGCGTCGGTGTCAATTCGTACAGGGCCGCTTCGATCCGCATCATGGTCAGGCCAGCCGCAGGTTGTGAATGATTTGCTCCACGCCGGGGCTCTCCCCGTTTCTCACGAAGTCCACCGTGGGCAGGCCGGTGATGTTCTGAATTTCCTCGCAGAGCGACCCGGCAATATTCTGGTCGTACTCGCTGGTGTCGATTTGGATGCCCAGGGTCCGGGTCGGTTTGTAGCGCTCGATAATGGCCTCGTAATCATTGATCATCTGGCGATACGGCGGAAAGGTGAAACCATAGACGTTGGCCCGCCGGGAGGGCCGGTGGGAGAACAACAAGGCGTCGGGCATGGCGCCGTGAAGAATGCCCAGGGTCACCGCTGAAAAGGCTTCGTGATAGATGGAGCCCTGCCCTTCCACCAGCACTACGTCGGGCCCGCGCTCCAGCTGAGATTCGATCAACAATTCGGTGGCCGCCGAGATAAAATCTCCCCGCACCGCATCCACCACAATCCCCTCGCCGTTCAGCAGAATGCCGGTCTGGCCGGTGGCGGCCAATCCCACCGTGTACCCCCGCTGCTCCAGCTGCCGCTTGAATTCCCAGGCGGCGGTCAGCTTGCCGACCGCGCTGTCCGGGCCCACCGTCAGCACTACCGGAATGGTCCGTTCCCGCCACAACCCCTGGCTGATCTCGGTGATCACCGGTGGTTTGCGCAGATCGATGAGCGTGACCGAATGCTGTGCTGCCAGAGATCGGAATTCGTCATCCTCCGTGAGAAAAGTGTGCAGGCCGGATACCAGGTGCAGCCCCTGGGTAATGGCGTGCTTCAGCGGGTCCCGCCACGCTTCGGGCAACTGGCCCCCGGTGGGCGCCACCCCCACCACCAGGTGGGTCGGATCGTACTGCATCCCGGCGTCGATATCCGCCACCACCGGAATATCTCCGGGCAAATTGCTGATCACCTCCCGGACTTTTTTCCCGCCGCACCGGGAATCCACCACGCAGGCCACCCGTTCCGGAATATATCGGATGAGCATGTTGGCCGTCTTGGAGGTGGTCCGGCCGAATAACCCCTCGGCATAGATCAGGTACCGGCTGTCAGACTCCGGATGAAACACCTGGACGGGACTTGTCATGACGCTACTCCACCTCCTTTTCTGTAAGTATAGGAGAAAATACGTGCATACGCCAGCCTATTCAGCTCCCGCGTTCAACCGGCCAAGGCGGTGCGAAATCAGCTCCCGTCCCAATATAAAACCATAATGTTCCACTCGCTCCTCAGCCTTTTGCTTCCTTTCCACTACTGCCGCATCGCCGGCCACTCTTCCAGGCCATTTTTCACAGGACAAAAATTAGCCGGAACGCCGTTGGATTGCAAACGCTCAGTGCCTGCGGAGGCTGGAAACTCTCCTGTAGCCGTACGTTTTCTTCTTGCAGGAATGCAGTTCAGGTTCTATTCTACCCGGGAGAGCACTCACGAAAAAAATACATTCCAGGCGATAGATGCAAGATCATGGGACATCCCGACGAAAGACCGATTCCCGGCCGGGGCGCCTCTGACAACCCGGCCAACCGGTTCGAGCGCCTCCATTACGAATACGATCCGGCCGGCGACGCGGAAGAACGACTTGCGCCAGGAACGGTCTATTATCACGACCGTTCGGCGTCCATTATCACGTACAATACCAGCCCGGACGTGGGCTTCGATGCCAGCATCAACGTCTACCGGGGATGCGAGCACGGCTGCATTTACTGTTACGCCCGGCCCACGCACGAATATCTGGGTTTTTCTTCCGGCCTGGACTTCGAATCCCGGATCCTGGTGAAATCCCGGGCCCCCGACCTCCTGCCCGGGGAGCTCGCCGCCCGGAGCTACCGCCCCCAGGTGCTGGCCATGAGCGGCGTCACCGATCCCTATCAGCCCATCGAGCGGCACCTCCGGCTCACCCGTCAGTGCCTGCGGATACTGGCGATCCACCGGAACCCGGTGGCGCTGATCACGAAAAATTACCTGGTCACCAGAGATATCGATATCCTGCGCGAACTGGCGACATATCACGCCGTGAGTGTGTCCGTTTCCCTGACCACGCTGGACAACGAGCTGCGGAAAGTCCTGGAGCCCCGGACGTCGCCGCCCGGGAAACGGTTGGACGCCCTGCAGGAACTGTCCGACGCCGGCATCCCCTGCAGCGTACTGATCGCCCCGGTCATCCCCGGGCTCACGGATCACGAAATTCCGGCCATCCTGGAGGCCGCCGCCGGCGCCGGCGCCCAATCGGCCGGCTACATCATGCTGCGGCTGCCCCACAACCTGAAAGAGTTATTCACCCGGTGGCTGGAACAGCATCGCCCGGAGAAGAAATCCAAAGTCCTCAATCGCATCCGCTCTGTCCGGCAGGGACGGCTAAACGAGACGGCCTACGGACGGCGGATGCGGGGCGAGGGCCAGTTCGCCGAGCAGGTGGCCCGGCTGTTCGAGCTGGGCCGCCGGCAGGCCGGCCTCCGCCCCCGCGGCCCCGAACTCTCCGCCGCCCGGTTCCGCGTCCCGACCGACCAGCTGAACCTGTTCGGCTGAGCCGCACGGCCCGCATGGTGATTTTTTTAAAAAAAGCGCTTGATGCATTCCTGTTCAGGTGCTATACTTTACGCCAAGCAAAATGAGGAACTGGAAAATCGTGAGCATTTATCACCATAATTTGCGGCAACAAGAGACAACAATCCGAATGGAGAGCATGATGATGCAGATGTGTATGGGCATGAAGGGGCTCGTATGACCATTTGGTGAGTTGTGCATAATCATAGAATCAAAAAGGCTCACCGGATGGTGAGCCTTTTTTTTATCCTGGAAAACCAAACACAAAGGAGACAGGCAGATGAGCGAGCAGCAGGCGTATAGATACGATACTCTACAGATTCACGCCGGGCAGGAACCGGACCCCGCCACTAAATCCCGGGCGGTTCCCATCTATCAAACCACGTCTTACAACTTTGATGACACCGACCATGCCGCACGGCTGTTCGGGCTGGAAGAATTCGGGAATATCTACACCCGGATCATGAATCCGACCAACGACGTGTTCGAGAAGCGGATGGCCGCCCTGGAAGGCGGAGTCGCCGCCCTGGCCACGGCCTCCGGACAATCAGCGCAATTTCTGACCATCGCCACCATTATGGGAGCCGGCCAGAATATCGTGTCTTCCTCCTACCTGTACGGCGGCACTTTCAACCAGTTCAAGGTCAGCCTGCCCCGGCTGGGCATCGATGCCAAATTCGTGGATCCCACCGATCCGGATCAGGTGGCCGACGCCATCGATGAAAATACCCGCTGCCTCTATCTGGAAAGCATCGGGAACCCCGGTTTTTACGTTCCCGATTTCGAAGTGCTTGCAGAGATTGCGCACGAGAACGACATCCCTCTTGTCGTCGACAACACCTTCGGCGCGGCGGGCTACCTGGTCCGGCCCATCGAACACGGGGCCGACATCGTGGTGCAGTCCGCGACCAAATGGATCGGCGGACACGGCACTTCCATCGGCGGAGTCATCGTCGATTCCGGCAAGTTCGACTGGGGCAACGGTAAGTTCCCCTATTTCACCGAACCGTCCCCCGCCTATCACGGCCTGGTCTTCTGGAACACCTTCGGACCGGAAGGCCCGTTCGGGAATATCGCCTTCATCATCCGGGCCCGGGTGGAAAGCCTGCGGGATTTCGGGCCGGCCCCGTCACCCTTCAATTCCTTCCTGCATCTCCAGGGTTTGGAAACCCTCTCCCTGCGGGTCCAGCGACACGTGGACAACGCGCTGGCCCTGGCCCGGTGGCTCCAGGATCAGCCGGGGGTGGACTGGGTGAACTATCCCGGACTGCCGGATCATCCCACCCATGCGAATGCCAAAAAATATCTTCGCAACGGATTCGGCGCCGTGTTAACTTTCGGGATTAAAGGCGGAATCGAGGCTGGCAAAACATTCATAAATTCTGTAGAATTAGCCAGTCATCTGGCAAACGTGGGTGATGCCAAGACCCTGGTGATCCATCCGGCGTCCACCACTCACCAGCAGCTGACGGAGGACGAACAGCGATCCACCGGCGTCACGCCGGAGATGATCCGGGTCTCGGTGGGGATCGAACACATAGAGGATATCAAGGCGGACTTCGAACAGGCGTTTAAAAAGGTAACCACGTAATCTATGGCGACGGAAGCGAACATCTGGATCTCGGACGATCCTCTTTCTCTGGAATATGGCGGCGAGCTGCGCCCATTGCAGCTCGCCTACCATACCTGGGGCACCCTGAATAATCGATGTAGCAACGTCATTCTGGTAGAACACGGGCTGACGGCCGACAGCAACGCCCGGGACTGGTGGGGACCGCTCATCGGGGACGGGAAGCTGCTGGACACCTCGCAGTACTTCGTGATCTGTATTAACTGTCTGGGCTCACCGTACGGATCCACCAGCCCGCTCACCTACCGCGGCAACGGCAGCACCGGTTATAACTTCCCCAAAGTCACCATCCGTGACATCGTGCATTCACAAAAAAAATTACTGGACCACCTGGGCGTACAGCAGCTGCAGACCATCCTGGGTCCCTCCCTGGGTGGGATGCTCGCCCTGGAGTGGCCCCTGCTCTACCCGAATTTTGTGCAGACCACCGTGAGTCTCGGCAGCACGGCCCGGCACACGGGATGGCATATCGGCCTCAGCGCCGCTCAGCGGGAAGCCATCATCGCGGACCCGGCCTGGAAGGACGGCCGGTACGGCCGGCAGCAGCCGGAACAGGGCCTGGGACTGGCCCGGAAGATCGCCATGCTCTCTTACCGAAGCGCCGTTTCCTTCAAGGATCGGTTCGGCCGGCATCTGCAGGCCGAACAGGACGATTATTATGCGGTGGAAAGCTATTTGGACTACCAGGGGAAAAAACTGGTGGATCGCTTCGATGCGAACTGCTATCTGGCGCTGACCGAGATTATGGATACCCACGATATCGGCCGGGGGCGGGGAGGCCATATTAACGCTATACAACACATCACCTTACCGGCACTGATTATCAGCATCAACTCGGACGTCCTCTATCCGGTTCACGAACAGCAGGAACTGGTGGAACACCTGCCCCACGCCGACTATTTCGTGATCGATTCCCGGCAGGGGCACGACGCCTTTCTCATCGATTTCGATCAGATTGTCGCGGGAATCACCCCCTTCAAGGAACAACACTGGCATGCAGACTAACCCCCACGCCGGAAAACTCAGCGAGCGGACACAGCTATGATTGTGATGAAATTCAGCGGGCCGACCATCAATGACCCCGAGGCGATTCAGAATGTGGGCGAGCTCATCCGATCCCGCCTGGATCGCAACCCGGTTATCGTGGTCTCCGCCTGCGGGAATACCACAGATGACCTTTTGGAGAGCATCGATTTGGCTCTGAACGGCGATTCCGACGCCGCCATCGACCGGATTCAGCAGGTACACGAATATCACCTCTCCCTGGCCCGGAACCTTTCCCTGGAAGAAAAATGGCTCACACAATACGAGCAATCCATTGAGGAATACCGGAAGGAATTGAAGGAATTTATGACCGGCGCGTCGCTGGTCCATAACCTGTCCCCCAAGTCCATCGACCGGATGCTGCCCTTCGGGGAGCGGTATTCCAGTCTCCTGATTACCTATTATCTGAACACCATCGGGGTGTCGGCCTCCATGCAGGACTCCACGCAATTTTTAATCACCAGCGCCGAGTACACCCGGGCCACGCCGCTCCTGGAGAAGTCCAGAGAGAAAATCCGCTCCACCCTGCTCCCGGGCATGGAGGACGGTGAGATCCCGGTGATCCAGGGATACGTGGGGGTGACGGAAGAGGGCACCGTGACCACGCTGGGGCGGGGCGGCTCCGATTACACCGCCAGCATCATCGGCGCGGCGCTGGAAGCGGAAGATATCGAAATCTGGGCCGACGTGGACGGCATCCTGACCGCCGATCCCACCATCATCAAGAACGCCAAAGTGGTGGAACGGATGACCTTCCGGGAGGCCGCCGAACTGGCCTACTTCGGCAACCGGGTCCTGCATCCCGACGCCATTCTCCCCGCCGTGGAACAGGACATCCCCATCCATATCTACAACTCCCGGAATCCGGACTCCTCCGGCAGCCTCATCCGGGCCAGTTTCCCACTGAATGATTTCCCGGTGGTCAAATCCATTGCTTACAAAGAGGATATGAAGGTGCTGAACCTCATCTCCAGCCGGATGTTCCAGGCCCATGACTTTCTCCGGAAGGTGTTCGAAATCCTGGACCGGTACGAGATGGTGTCGGATCTGGTCTCCACCTCAGAGGTCAGCGTCTCCATCGCCTTCCACAAATACCCCCAGTATGCCGAAATCATCCGGGAGCTGAGCCGGTTTGCCCAGGTCTCCCTGGAAACCGGCAAGGCGCTGGTCTGCCTGGTGGGCGAAAAGATGAAATTCCAGGAGGGCCTGCCCGGAAAAATCCTGGGGACCCTGAGCGACGTCCGGATCAACATGATCTCGCAGGGCGCCTCGGAGGTGAACCTGAGTTTTATCATCAACGAATCGGATATCGATCGGGTGGTGAAAAAACTCCACACGGTCTTCTTTCCGGAATAGCCGGTACGATGTGCGGAAAAGAATAGAATCCGGTCCCAAAAAATGTGCAAATATGTAAATAGTATAAACCTGTTGAGTGAAATGACGCTGGACCATCCGGAAAAAATGCTGGAAAAAGTTGTCATTCCGATCCCGGCTGGCCGGGAGAAGACTCCCCATCCGCAAGCAGCTTGCTGATGGACAAGATTCTTCCCATGGTGTAACACGTATGGCTTTTTCCGAGCTATCACACAGCATGGAACGGAAAATATGGCATTTCACAGGACAGGTTTTAGCAGTGAACGAGGAGCAAACAGATAAGCTATGATCGTCATGAAGTTTGGCGGGACCTCGGTCGGCAGCGTCGATGCCATCCGCCGGGTGGGAGACATTATTCGCAGCCGGCAGCAGCGCAATCCCCTGATTGTGGTGTCGGCGGTGGCGAAAACCACGGACAAGTTAATCTCCCTGGGGGAAGCCGCCGTCCGCGGTGACTCGGACGCGGTAGCCGACCTGATCCAGGAGATCATCGACCTGCACCGGCAGATCATTGCCGACCTGGGCCTGTCCGCCGACGACAAGCTGCAGGCCGCACTGGACATGGCCCGGGAAGATCTCCGGCGCCACACCGGTCACCTGCTGCAGGGCGGCCGGGAAATCAAGCAAATTCAGGACGCCATTTCCAGCACCGGCGAATATCTCTCCAGCAACATCCTGGCCCGCTACCTCAATTCGGTGGACATCGACGCCGTGATGGCCGATGCCAGAGAAATCGTGGTCACCGACTCGCAATTTGGCAGCGCCATCCCCCAGGTGGAAGAATCCACGTCCCGGGCGCAGGCGAAGTTGCTCCCGTACCTGGAGCGCCGGGTGATCCCGGTGATGCAGGGCTTCATCGGACGCAACCAGGACGGGCTAATCACTACCCTGGGCCGGGGCGGCTCGGACTACAGCGCCACCCTGATCGCCGCCATGCTCCAGGCCGAGGCCGTGGAGATCTGGACGGACGTGGACGGCGTCATGACGGCGGATCCCACCCTGGTGCGGGAGGTAAAGCGCATCCGCAAGATGACCTTCCAGGAAGCGGCGGAGCTGGCCTATTTCGGCGCCCGGGTGCTCCACCCGGCCACCATCCTGCCCGCCGTGGAACGCGGCATCCCGGTGTACGTGTACAACACCATGCGGCCGGACGACAGCGGCACCGAAATCCTGCCGGTCACCACGGACCGCGAGTCCAACGGATCCCTGGTAAAATCTATCGCGTATAAGGAAGGCTTGTCCGTGGTCACCATTAAATCCACCCGGATGTTAATGGCCTACGGCTTCATGGCCAGCATCTTCGATATCTTCAACAAGTACAAGACGCCGGTAGACCTGGTGTCCACCTCCGAGGTGAGCGTCTCCATCACCGTGGACCGGACCGAAAACCTGGACCAGATCCTGCAGGAGCTGAACCGGTTCGCGGAGACGGACGTGCAGCACGGCAAGGCCGTGGTCTGCGTGGTGGGCGAAAACATCCGGAAGGTGCGGGGCATGCCGGCCCGGATCTTTAATACGCTGGAGGAGACGGAGATTCACCTGATTTCCCAGGGCGCCTCCGAAATCAACATCAGCTTCGTGATCGACGAATCGGAGCTGGCCACGGTCGTCAACCGGCTCCACGACAAGTTCTTTACCGGGCCGCTGAACGAGGAGATCTTCGCCGCGGCGGCCGCCACCAGCTGACCCCGCCGGCCGATTCCGGGAGTGGGCAGATCGGAGCCAGTGGTTCGTTGTCCGGGCACACTTTTTTCCCAGAGATTCGATTGCCTCTCACCGAAAGTCTTTCTATATTTCCATGATGCGCGGAGTTTGAATTTCGCGGATCCCCTGGCAATATAAATCCAGTTATTTTCCAGGAGGCGATGCAGGGAATGCAGGTGATTCCGACTCCGGAGAATACCAGGGTGATTGAACTAATCACACCTCCCTGCGTTAAATAAAACGCATAATTCCGACGATATATATAACGAAGGATCACCTTCATCGATGAGCGACACACAACATATTATACTGGTTATTGCGGACAGCCTGCGCTATGACAGCGTTTGGGACGGCGAGGAGTCCCATGCGCCCTGGCTCCAATCGCACGCAACCACGTTCCGGCATGCCTATTCTTCCGGCTGCTGGACCCTGCCCTCCCACGCTTCGCTGTTCACCGGGATGCTGCCGCACGAACACGGGGCGACCACCCGATCGCGGGGCCTGAACGAATCCATCCCCACCCTGGCGGAGCAGATGAAAGCCCGGGGATATCAGACCGTCCAGCTGACGGCCAATGCCGTCACCACCCATATTTTCGGGCTGGACCGGGGCTTCGACCGGGTGGAACGGGTCTGGCGATCCGTGGCTCCGGGCAACCTGCCCATCTCGAATTTTTTCGTGTTGGCCGGGAAACGCCGGATCCGGAACCGGTTCCTGAAGGGCGATTTTATCACCGGGAAAATGACCGAGGATATCCAGGCCGGCCAGGCCTGGGTCAAATCCCTGGGAAACCTGCAGTTCGAGAAAGCCGAACAGATCCTCCGGGAGGCGGACCAGGCCGGTGAAAAAGTATTTCTCTTCCTTAATCTCATGGAAACCCATTTCCCCTATCACATCGGCCGGAAATTTCGCATTCTCTCGTCCGGTCTCCTGAACAAATTGCGGGAGATGAAAAGCCTGTTTCATCTGGTGAACCAGAGCTGGCTGAGCAACGATAAGGAATATTTTCGTCCCCGGATGCTCTCGGTGCTCCGCCGGCGGCAGCGGCTGGCGTGGAAGTGGTTCTCCCGGCAGGTAGACGCGTTTTCGGAATCGGTGCGAAGCACCTACCCGAATGCCCTGTACGTCTTCACCTCGGATCACGGCGACAATTTCGGCGACGAGGGCTGGAAATACCATTTCAGCAACGTGACCGAAGCCGGCAACCGGGTGCCCCTGTTCATTTCCGGCCCCGGGATCGACGAAGACCGGATTGTCACGGATCCCATTTCCATCCGGCATCTCTATTCGCTGTTTTTGCAAGCTGCCAACGGCACACCCGGCCCGGAGACCCTCCGGGCAGAAGAGAGTATCGATGCCATCCTGGAGAGCTTCTGGTATAACAAGAGCGGCCGCACCCTGGAGAAATATCAGAGCGATCAGTTCGCCTTCATCCACGAGACCACCCGGTACGTGCAGAACGGGGACGGCTGGCATGCCTTCACTCTGGGCAACGGCGACAGCGCCGCGGTGGAGGAGCTCCCCTACTCCGCCAATCCCGTGTACGACCTGGAGCTGGCGCCGGAGCAGCGGGACCGCCTGATTGCAAAGTATGAGCATTTTACCCGGTTCAGCGAAGACCTGTAGAGAAGGGGGCTTGACAACCCCGTCGGAGCGGATTATATTAAGATACTATTTGACAATGTAGTCATTGATACCGCGGGGTGGAGCAGTCTGGTAGCTCGTTGGGCTCATAACCCAAAGGTCAGAGGTTCAAATCCTCTCCCCGCTACTATAAATAAGCCCTGCAACCGTATTGGTTACAGGGCTTTTCTTTTGTAGGGTGCTCTTTCCATCTCTTTGAAGTGACTACGGTGAGTTCAGGAAAATAGTTCGTGACACGACGATATGCCCCTTTCGCAGGTAAAATGACAAACGACTATTCCGTCGCCGTGTGTTCACCCACCTCCCTGCACCCTATCCGGCAGCCCTACTCCTCTTTCGCCGGGCGGCCCCGGAAAACGAAGATGCCGGCGCCGATGAGCGCCACCCCGATGATGGCGGTCAGAAAATGGCCCGCAAACAGGGCGATGGCACTAATCACTCCGATAATCACCAAAATAATGTTCACATAGGATGGCATGGGATTCGTATTCCTTTCCTTGGTATGTATTTATAGCGTCCGGTTCACAGGGTTCAATTATTGTACCAGCCCCTGTCTCCCCCAAAATGCGACCTGTCCGGCAGTGGCGGGTGGCCGGGTCATATCATTTTGATATAGCAGCGACCGGACATGATATATATTCGCGATCCTCCTCAATTTACAACGTCTTCTGCAAATGTAAAGCCCCGACTTGAGCAGGAGCGCTCCCACCGCCCCGATTGGCCGCAGTACCGGACCGGCCGGGGACGAGAATCGACCGGATTGTGAAGAGGAAGTACCGGGTTGTGGTAACATCTCACCGGGTTGTGATGACACCCAACCGGATTGGGGCGATTCCCAACTGGCTTGTGGCGATATTCGACTGGGCTGTGGTGTTAACCGACTGGCTTGCGGTGGCATCCGGCCTTGTTGTGGTGACATCCGACCAACTTGTAGCGACACCCGACCGGATTGTGGCGTTAGTCGACCAGGTTGTGATGATATCCGACCGGCTTGGGGCGCTACCCAACCGGGTTGTGGTGACATCCGACCGTGTTGGGAACACGCCTGCCGGCGTCCGGAAGGTCCCGGGATCCCGTCCGGGGTTTCCGCCGCCCGGGAAAGGGCCCGCCCGGGATGGTGTTTTCACTGGGGGATGCCACCGGATGTTGCTTCCGGTCCATCGGCACCCTGCTCCCGAGGGGATACATACATCTCTGGCAGGCAGGAAAGCCACCCGGCGAATCAGCCCCGAATTACCGGCAGACGGAGAAACCCTGTGGTGACGGACCTGGAGCACGTCATCTCAAGCAGGTGCTGCTACAATACCAGGTTCAGGGTGCCGCCAACGAGGAGGGTCAGCGCGACCATGATTCCCACCGATTTGACCAGATCCCGGATGCCGAGTTCCCTGAACAACACCACGAAGGTTGCCACGCAGGGGAAATACATGGTCAGGGCGACACCGGCGATCACGAGTTGTTTCATCGTCAGGTTGAGGGGGAGTAACATGCCCACGGCCACATCCTTGCGGAGAAATCCCACCAACAGCGAGGCAACGGCCTCTTTGGGGAGCCCCAATACTTTGACGATGACCGGGGAAGCCCAGTCCCCAGCCAGGGCTATGATTCCCGAGATGTACAGAAGATTCACCAGGAAGACTCCCAGGAGCATAAACGGGATGGCGGTGGTGATGAAACTCCGCAGCCGCATGCCGAGCTTTTTCCCCAGACTGTTCACGTATGGTACCCGGTACGGCGGTATCTCCATAAAGGTTTCGGGCGTGCTCCCGGTCATGCATTTATTCAACACCAGTCCCAATCCCACCCACACAATAAACAGGGTGGCAAAAAGCAGTCCGAATCCCGGCAAGCCATATGGTCCCAGGAGTCCGAAGATCATGGCGGTCTGGGCCATGCAGGGCACGGCGACCGCCATCAGGGTGGCGGCGATAAAGCGCTGCCGCCGGGTTTTTAGCATCCGGGTGCTCAGGGCTCCCGGCACATTGCAGCCTAGGCCCAGCAACATGGGGATCATCCCGGCCCCGTGCATGCCCAGCCGGTGCATGAGGGTGTCCACCAACGTGGCGAGCCGGGGCAGGTACCCGCTATCCTCCAGAACGCCCAGCACCACATAGAAGGCAAAGACATAAGGAAGCACCATGGCGACGGGAACGTATAATCCGGTGGTCAGCAATCCCATGGACTGGGTGAAGTCTATCCCCCCGTTTATCAGGGTCCCGATAAGCATATCATGCACCCACCCCGGGCCCAGCCAGGTGCTCAGGCGTGCGGCCACCGGAAGATACCACCCGAACAGCGGATCGAATATCGCGCGTATCACGACTTCCCCGATGACCCGGACCATGAGAAATGTCAGCGCCAGGACAATGAGCGCGAACGGAATGCCGGTCACCGGCTTGATGGTGAGATCCTCCGCTTTTTCGAGGAAGGTATGATGCTTGGGTGTAAAGGTCTGTACCCGCTTCACGATGTTCCCGATTCTGATCCATCGGGCGGAGTCCCCATCACTATATGTCTGCGGGGTGGCCTCGTCCAGCCGGGCGATGAGATCATTGACTCCTTCCCCGGTCACGGCCACGATCGGGATCACCGGGATCCCCAGCATTTCTTCCAGGACGTCTGCGTCGATGCGAATACCTCTGTGTTTTGTTTCATCCCAAAAATTCAACACCATTATCGTTGGAATATTCCGCTCTAACAGCTGGAGGGTGAGGTAGAGATTCCGCTCCAGGTTGGTGGCATCGACGACGTTAATGACCAGGTCCCCCAGCTCCAGCATCTCCATGGCGACTTCCTCCGCTCTGGAGGTCGGCTCCAGGGTATAGGCTCCCGGCACGTCAATGACGGACGCGAATTCGGCACCGTGTTTCATTTTCCCCTGTTTGAACTCCACCGTGGTTCCGGGATAGTTGGAGACGGTGACTTTTATCCCGGTCAACCGGGAAAACAAGGCGCTTTTTCCCACGTTGGGATTTCCCATGAGCAGGAGGTTCATCCCGGGATCTCCACCATGATTTTCCCGGCCATTCCCCGGCCAATGGTCACCCGGGCGTTCGCCACTTCCACCACCAGGGGGCCGTGGAAGGGTTGGGCGGTTATCTTGGTGATGGTCTTTCCAACCCGGAGATTGAGCGAGGCGAGCTTCCGCTGAAACTCGCGGCCTCCCTCTAACCGGATTATTTTGGCGGTTTCACCGGATGGAAGAATGAGCAAAGTGATTTCCATAGTTCCCTCGAGTTCGGATTTCATGTGGCTGCCTTGCGGGGTTCGGGACGCCGCTCATACGGTGAATGCATCCATCACGGGTTACCGGAGCCTTTCCCCTCCCCCGGGATCCCGACAGGCCAGGCGACAATTATAAGTGAAAGGATTACCCGAGAAACGCTGTGAGCATCCAGATGGATTCTTCCAGCCAGTCAATTTGTTCCGCCATGACATCTGCCGTGGCGATATCACCCGCGTCATCCGCGGCAGCGAATATCCGGTTCGCTTCGTTGAGTAAAGTTCGAAAATCAGCCAGCAAGCGGTTGACAACTTCTTCCGCCGTAAAGGCGGTTTCCTGCTCCTCGTCCAGTGTGGCGTGTTCCAGGTAGGATCCCATGGTGGAGAGTGGGGTCCCGTCCAATTGACGGATTCGTTCCGCTACCGCGTCCGCCGTTTCGGCGAAATGCTCATAGTATTCTTCGGTCAGGTGGTGGACATTGAAAAACTGCGGTCCGGTGATGTTCCAGTGATAGTTCCGCAGCTTCACGTAAAGGACCACCTGATCTGCCAGGTATTGGTTCAGGTCGGCAATACGGTTTGCGTCAGACATCTGCTTCTCCTTTCGGTTTGCGTAGAAATCTCTCGGGGCTATTTACCGGTGATTGCTCCCCGGGTGAAGACATCCTGGTTTCAGGATGAAGTGAACTGCTCGCTTTTCATCACCCTCCTTCTGTTAGTTCGCTACATACCGAGAACGAATAAGCCAAGGAAGCCGGCAGTCAAGCCGGCCATCACATTAATTCCTTTCAACCAGAGAAAAGCACGGCCGGAGACGGCCAACAGAGGAAGTGTACCATGCCCGTCCTGCACAATAGAACTGGCCAGAAGAATGCTGAAGGGCAGAGATCCCTGGGCGAACAAGGTCACAAACAACATGTGGGGACCGGACTCCGGAATAATGCCCACCAGGACGGCTACCAGTAAAACGGTCAATTGATTGGCCTGAATCCAGGCCTGCAGGTCCAGGTAGGATGTCAAGAAATTTATGACCAGGAGCGCCCCGAAAGTCCAGGCGAAGATGCGGGGCAGATGCCGCTTCACGACATGCTCCCAGAGATGCTCTTCCAGGAAGTGTTCCGGCACAGTAGTAGCAACGAACAAACCGAATGCTCCGGAGAGCAGAAGCGTCACCCGGATCCAATTCCAAGATGGCGGACCGATACCGCCGGTGATCAACCCGATCAGAAAGAGGAGCAAAATACCAATGAGGAGGCCACGCTGCAGCGTCAGGTTTCGGAGTTGAGGAAGAATTTGATCCCGGATAAAACACTCACAATATTCCTCTTCATGTACGACCATCCGATGAGCAAAATCTTTTTTAACTAGACGAGATCTACTGAGCGCTATATCCGTGAACCATCCGATGAGAAACCCGATGGGAAGCAGGATGAGAAAAAGCACCACCGCTCTGCCCGGAAACATGGACAGCATGACATAGGCTTCATCACCACTGGTGGCGATCATCGAGGCCACCAGCGCCCCGAATCCGACGGTATTATGGGCATAGAGTGCCACGACCGTAAAGGGACCCAGGCATCCGGGGATGACGCCAAGCACCGAGGCGAGGAGATATTGCCCACAACGGCTCTCTGCGATTTTGGCCTGCCAGTCCCCCCGGCTTTGCACGTGAATATATTCAATCACCAGCATCATAATGAAGACGAACCCGGTGATCAGGAAGGCATGCTGGAGGGTGGAGACTATCATCAGTCATTTATTTCCAAAGATGGCCGGCGGTTTCTCCTGGTGCCGGACGGATGGCCAGGGATTTCCTTTCCCGGAACAGCATCCACATCTTGTGGAGCATCTTTTACGCTACCAAATGTCTTCAGAGCCCCCTGGCCGGAAAACTTTGATCGGTTCGTCCTTGTCTGCTTTTCGATACAACCCTGATCACCGGATCCAGTGAACGACTGGAAAGATTTTGGTGAATATCGCGTCAGCAAAAACCCTAACGTATACCCTCTCTCACGGCAGAGCCGTCGCATTTCATTAAAAGAGGCCTCCAGTGAGCAGTAACAGATATCTCTTGTTCTCATGTGATATACCCGTACGTATTCCCTCCGGGCAGAAACAACGAATGGTCCGATGGAAAATGCTCCGGCCTCAAGCAGCAGCTGCCAGTATCTTTTGGGAGTCACGCCTCTCTTCACGGTTCTTCCCATTCTAAGTAATGAGTTCACCATTGATTGCATATTCTTGCTTGACCGCAGGACTGCTTTTTTTCGCTAACTTCCCACGGGTCTCCTTCCTCAAGCGCTGACGGTTGTAAACCCAACCTCTCTATATGTTAATGATAATCATTATCATATTATAGGTAAAAAATATATTTATCGCCCCATTGTGTGAAATGGTTCGCATTTCTCCAAAAAAAACACCGGAAGGGACTGTCATTCTGACTCCGACGCTTCTATTCGGGGGAAGAATTCCCTTCCGTGAGCAGGTGCCTTTCGAAGGAGATTCTTCTTCCGACCCCCTGAATGAGCCACCCCCCTGGAGCTATGCCGATATTGCCGGGCGGTGTCTCCTCTCCGGCCGGGACTCTCCGGCGATCATCCCCGTCCCCGTTCCACCGGTTTTATCGCCCGGATTACGATAAACGACCCCTCTCCATACCCGGATTTGACTGGCTCGGGTGTTGTGATTTCTTCCAGGGGATGAAAAATCGTCTGGGTGAACCGGAAACCGGTAAAGCCGGCTTTCCGGAGAGCGGCCAGTACCTCTTCCACTGTGTAAAAAGAGGCGATGCGATAAAAGACATTTCCCGCCTTATACTGCTCATACAACTGACCAAGGGGACTTTCCCGGGCAATAAAGCCAATAACGAAAGCGCCACCTGGTTTCAGAATCCGGCGGACCTCCAGAAACGACCGGTGGACATCGTCCAGGAAGCAGAGGGTGGTGACCATCAGGGCGTGCTCGAAACTTTCGTCCTGATAGGGCGCGTGTTCGGCAACACCGCGTTTCGTCATGATTCCACGCTGTTCGGCAATGCGCCGCATCTGATCCGACGGTTCCAGTCCATGCTGAATCCCAAGCGGTGCGGCAAATTGCCCGCTGCCCACCCCGATTTCCACCCCGTTGCCGGAAGGCGATAACAATGTCCGAACGGCTTCAAGCTCCGATTCATAGACATCAGGATGCTCGGAAAACCAGGCCTCATATTGATCGGTATTTTGTTCGAATGGAGCGATCTTCGCCATCGGTTTTCATGCTTTCTGACCTTACCATATCAAAATCTTCGCACCCGCACATTTTAATCCATGGTGTCATAAATTATCAAGAGGGTTACCCCTGATTCGGATCGAAATGGCCCGTGGTTGGTATGTTTCGGAATATACCGGTAGGCACCCTTCCTATGGGTCACATTTTCTCCGATATAGGTGCCATCCAACACCAGGTGCTGTTCATTATACATATGCGCATGCGCATCCATTGCAAAACCAGGCGGCAGTTTGAGGATAAACGTTCTGGCACCCTTATGTTCGGAAAGTACTTTGATTTGCGACCCGACCGGATAGCCTTCGGCCTCTTCCCAGTCCATCTCTTCATAGTTCGTTATGAGCTGTTCCATGGCTTTTCCTCCTCCCTTCGATGGATTCTCTATTCGCATCCTTATACCGCTTCATGATCGTTCATATAGACCATTCCATGTGCCGGGACACCGATGTTCGACTCGTCTTGCTCATCCAACCCAGTTCAGATATATCGCAGGATGCGATCGATTTCTTCCTCCTGCTGTAAAGCAACCACTTGCTCCACGTATTCCACCATATCGAGTGCCCCGTAGAAACCGTATTTGTCGTTGACGATCGTCATCGGGATCCCCTTCAGTTTGTACCGGCCGACCAGATCCGTGAACATACCTGCATCAATAATATCAACCGCAATCGAATCACTGGCGACCGCTAATTTCATAGCCAAACGGGCGACCGGAAGTGAGTAAGGACAACCGGGCGAAATAAAGACTTTCAATTGGACAGGATCCACGATTTCTTCCAAAGTCCGGAGTATTGGCTCGGACAAGCGATGCGCACCAGTGGATACGAGTACAATATCGTCCAGGAAATTGTACAATTCTACTCCCTGGGGACAACAGTAATATCGGATGCCGTAATCCTGTTTTCCGATAAGCGCCACGGCCGGAACGGCGAACACACCATATTCTGCATCCTTTTCCTCATCAATGGCAAAATTATAGCTCCGGAACGCAATTTTCTGCGTAACAGAGGCAAGGCGTTCATACAGCCGTTCCGCCTGCCGGCAATGCACACAGTGGGATTCCCGGGTGAAAAAGACCAATCGGACGGGAGACCGCAGCTGGCGAAATTTGCTCTCTACAATCCCCATGTCTACTTCATACGGTGCTATCATGGTGTTTGCCTGTGCTGATATTATTCTTTCTCTCTGACCCGGCAAAAACCCGCTCTCCTACCGCAGGCAGGGAACGCAGCTCGTTCCCGGGCATGGTGTGTTTTGGTCAACCCAACCATTCTGAGATCTCAATGGGTTATTCACAGAGCCTCCTCCTTTGATAATGATAATAATTCTCAATTGTTGCCTAAAATTTTTCCCTTCCCGGAGTGGCACCTCCATTCATGCACTGGGAAACAATGATTTGCCTCTTGATACCTCGTAGATAATTAGATGCTGCGCCACCCCACTCCGTTACAAATCATGTTATCTCTACCGGCCAGGTGTATTCGATTGGCTTCATGCGCTGCACTGTGCCCTTCTGACTCACGTAGCGTTAAAAAAACGCCAGCCGCATGGTACAGGTAATCAGGATAGAAATGATTATGGCTGAAAAGAGAGTGTTCAGGCCGCGCATGGTTTTCGTCAGAGCCAGGAAAAACCTACGCCAGATGAAAATGCCGTAGGTTGTTTTTTTGGAAGGCGTGTTGAATTTTATACGGAATGAGTTTCCGGATTTCGAGTTTCTACACTTGCACACGTGCATTTCTCCTTTCCTGATTATAATCTTGAAATTTTTTTAATAAGTAACAATAAATACCGTTTGATATTTTATTATTAATTATCCCTTTGTTTCAAAGGAAATTAATTAATCTATGACAATTAGTGTCATTCGTGGTTTCTATAGTGGTTTCAGTTATTTATTCATATAAAACAACGGGCTGAATCGCCTGGTTAAACCAGGAGCAATCGCAGATCGGCCGGCTGAATTTTTGTCATCTCTCCGGAACTGTAATGACTGCACCGACCCCGTTTGCGATAAAATCCTCTGCAAACGCCTGCTTCATGATCTCTCTGCACAAATCACCGGAACAGTGTGAAGGCGCGACTCGCTGCACTCCCAGATCTTTCAACGACCTGCTGATATCCTGTAGTGTTCCTTTTGACGCGCCACTCAAATGAAACCCGCCCATCACCAGATAGATGGTTTGCTGCGGAAACAGCTCCTTTGCCCGGGTCACGATTTGCACGATCCCGGGATGGGCGCAACCGGTCATCACGACCAAGCCTTTCGGGGTATGGATGATCAGCGATTGTTCCCTGATGCCGGTTCCGAGTTCCCCGGTGGAATATATTCCCGGGGCGATTTCTTCGGGATCGCGTATATTTTTAAAGGTTGCCCCCGCGGATCGAATTGTTTCCCGGGTAGCATTCGGAAAACTGCCGGGAATACAGACGGTGACCTCAGGATTCACCCGGAGAAAAGACTCCAATCCCCCCAGATGATCCTGGTGGATGTGCGAGATAACTATATCATCGATGGTTCCGGGATCTATTTCAAGCGCCCGCAGATTTCGCAGTAATATGGCGCCGTCGCCGCCCGTATCAAACAACAACCGGTGGTCTCCCGATGAGACCAGGCAGGCAAAGCCCCATGCGGTCTGCAAACCAGGAGCGACCTGGTAATTGTCATACACCACCGTCAATTGCACCGGCGGCACCTCTCTGCTGATAGCCCCACGGATCTTATCCTCCGCGTCCGTATCGTTCCGGGAGCAGTACCCCGTCAAAGCACTCAGAGAGATCACTCCGGAAAGCGCCAGAAATCTTGTGAATCTTAAGGGAGCAAAAGAATTACGAAGCATGTTTCTCCCCTTTCCTTTCCTCCGTACACTCTCCCTGCCTCCCATACTTCCGCAAGTAAGTGATTGGTTGGCTGGGAATGATCATCGTTTGGAATCAACGAGATTCGGAGCATTCCTATCTCCGGGAGAGGAGAGTGATTGCCCGCCAAATGTCCGTTATGATCCGGGTCATGGAATTCCGGGAGTATTCC
>Ga0102944_1000631_pt1 | contig 26091 bp, 21 predicted proteins | sample SalPonD_shore_MG_FD_78172 | JGI IMG/M metagenome (GOLD analysis project Ga0102944, IMG submission 78172) | Salt pond soil microbial communities from South San Francisco under conditions of wetland restoration - Salt Pond MetaG... | ecosystem: Environmental > Aquatic > Marine > Intertidal zone >...
AAAATTGGGGGTGGTACTTTTTCTAAAACAACGAGCTATAGTTTTTCCGTTGCTTACCCCTTTTGGCGAACGTATTGGTTCTATGCGATAGTGGCTTTAATTATAGCAGGTGCATTTTATGCCTTTACCCGTATACGATTAAATTATTTGGAGAAAAATCGGCTAAAAGAGTTAGTTGATGAACAAACGAAAGATCTGAAGAATGCACTTGAAGAAAAGGAGGTTCTCGTTAAAGAAATACATCATCGGGTTAAAAATAATTTGGCTGTAATCTCTGGCTTGCTTGAATTACAGGTGGATTATTCCGGTGACAGTTTTGCGAATAGAATCCTACGTGATAGCCAGCGTCGTATCCAATCCATTTCCATGATTCATGAGAAATTATATCAAAATGATCGACTGGCAGAAGTAGATTTTTCTAAGTATATCAGGGAGCTGATCGATGTTATTATTTATTCCAATCGCAAGATTGATAAAAATATTGATGTCCGGATAATAACAGGGGATATTAAGCTGGGAATCAATCAGGGAATTCCTTGCGGTCTTATTATCAATGAGCTTATCAGCAACGCCTATGAGCACGCTTTTTCAAATCAAAACGAAGGGATAATATGGATTGAATTTAAAAATTCAGGTAATTCAAACATCCAATTAGTTGTCAAGGATAATGGAATAGGTTTTCCTACAGAATTGCTTGATCCCAAGGCAGAGGTGAATAGCTTAGGGATGGTATTAGTTGAAACGCTGACAAATCAGCTTAAGGGGGAGTTGCGTATTGAGAACAAAAACCCGGGTGCTGAATTCAAGATTGAGTTTAAGAAGGAAAGTCCGGGCCCGAAAATTCCTTTGGATAGCTAGGATAATGGGAGTTCGATATAAGGGCAGAAGACCAATCTCCTCCTCTTTCATTTCAAAGGATCGGGATCAGCAATATCTCGAAGAGCTTGCCGGGCTGTAGGCTTCCCCATCCTCTCGAACGATCATGAGTTCTTAAAGTTTTTTATGAAATTCTTGGTGTAATCAGAAAGAACCAGTCGTCCACTGATTTCAGCTCTTTTTCCCAACAGGGAATTCCAATCATCGGTCCCTTTCCATAATACTTTCTTGAGTTCGTTCATAGCTTCAGGGCTATATTCGGACAGTTGTTTGGCAAGATTCTCTACCTCGCCATCGAGGTCTTTTCCAGATTTACATACTTTAGAATATAAACCTTTTTCACAGGCCCAATCTGCGGTATTCCAGTTGGATGCATCCACAGAAAGGGTACTGAAAGCCGAAGGTCCTATTTTTCTTTCAACGGCAGGCCCGACAACAAAAGGGCCGATACCGAGTGCCAACTCACTAAGCTTAATAGAAGCAGATTCATGTGCTATGGTGTAATCTCCCGCTGAGGCTATACCAACCCCGCCGCCGACTGTTTTTCCCTGTACTCGTACGATAATTAGCTTGGGACATTCTCGCATGGCGTTAAGTACTAAGGCAAACCCCATAAAGAAGTGTTTGCCTTCTTCATAGTTGTCGATGGCAATCAATTCATCAAAAGAGGCCCCGGCACAGAAAGCCCCGTCGCCACGACTCTTTAAAACTAAGACATGAACCTCCGGATTTTCCCCGATTTCCGTGATCCTAGCAGCTAATTCTCTAAGCATTTTACCCGGCAGCGAATTCCCTTTTGGGTGATAAAACTCGACGGTTCCAATATTGTTTTCAATGCTAGTCGTTATTTCTCCGTTATTGGGCATTATTCCATTATGAATTTAAATTAAAAATGTGGGAAGATTGCAGTCTTCAGCTTTCAGTAAAATTATTCTGACTACTGATAACTGAGAGCTGGTTTACTCCTCTTCAAAGATATCCATATCCAGAACTTCTCTACGTTTAATCAGGGTGAGAATCGTATAGTCCGCTACAATTTCATCATGCTGGTTCGAGACTTCCACATCCCAGTAAACAATACCAAAGGGATATTTATCTTTCGCTTTCTTTTGCCTGACTGTCTTGCGTTTTACAATCAGTTTCGCCTGAATTGTATCCCCGGGGGCAACCGGCTTCGTAAAGCGAAGGTTTTCTAGTCCATAGTTGAGTAAAACAGGGCCCGGAGCCGGATGCACAAACAACCCTGCTGCCGCTGAAAGTACGAAATACCCATGCGCCACCCGCTTCTCGAAGAACGAATCTTGGGCGGCAATCTCATCATAATGGGCATAAAAATGATCACCGCTGACACCACCAAAATTAACGATATCAGCTTCAGTAACCGTGCGCCGGTGCGTGGTTAATGCCTCTCCGATTTTCAAGTCTTCAAAATATTGCTGGAACGGATGTTTTTCGGCCTCATGTGTTTTGGCTCCTTTGATATACTGCTGCGTAATATTTTTTAGCGTAGTCGGTGAACCCTGTAAAGCCACTCGCTGCATATTATGAAGCACCGCACGGTGACCGCCCAGCTCTTCGCCTCCTCCGGCATGACCAGGGCCGCCGTGAACCATATGTGGCATCGGCGATCCATGTCCTGTGGATTCTTCAGCACAATCCCGGTTTATCACCATGAATCGTCCATGGTAAGGAGCACATCCGAGCGTAATTTCTCGTGCAATGTCATCATCGGCCGTGAATAGTGAGCCAACCAGCGAGCCGTCCGCTTTATTGGCCAAGCGAATCGCTTCATCATTATCTTTGTAAGGCATAATTGTAGTCATCGGGCCAAAGGCTTCAACTTTGTGCACCTGGTCTACTTCTAATGGTTTATGGCAAAGTAAAATTTTTGGTTCGGTAAATGCCCCTTCGTCAGGACCATTCTCATTGCCGTACACCGATTCCGTCATTTCCAACAGTGATGAAATTTGTTCCCCAAACCGTTCGGCTTGCAGTGAACTTGCCAGGGGGCCCATGCGCGTTTCCTTTTTTGCCGGGTCTCCAATAGTAGTTTTGTTCAGTCGATTTTTAAGAGCTTCGATCACATCATCAGCTCGGTCCTCGGGCACAATTGTGCGGCGGATAGCCGTACATTTTTGTCCCGCTTTAACGGTCATTTCATTGGCAACTTCTTTCACAAAAAGATCAAATTCCTCCATTTCAGGAGTAACATCAGCTCCCAGGATAGAACAATTCAGCGAATCAGCCTCTAGATTGAAGCGTACGTTATTTGCAATAATATTGGGATGCACTTTAAGCTTCTGTCCCGTTGATGCCGAACCGGTAAAGGCAACAGCATCCTGGCTGTTAAGATGATCGAGCAGGTCACCCGGTTTATCGGCAGCAATAAATTGAATGGCTCCATCGGGCAGTAATTTTGATTCGAGCATATCCCGGAAAACCTTATACGCCAGGTAAGAGCCCGTAGGTGAGGGCTTAATGATGGCAGGCATTCCGGCAATAATCGCAGGAGCCAGTTTTTCCAGCATCCCCCAAACCGGAAAATTAAAAGCATTGATATGAACACCGACCCCATGATAGGGCACGCAGATATGCTGTCCCACAAAAGTGCCATTACGCGAGAGGCGCTCGTGGCTGCCTTCTACGTGATAAGGCAGATCCGACAGTTCAATGCGTGATTTGCTGGAAAGCGTAAACATGCTTCCGATACCGCCCTCGATATCAATCCAGGAATCCTGACGTGTAGCTCCCGTATGTGTAGAAAGCTCGTAGTATTCTTCTTTGCGTTCGATGAGGTACTGGGCGAGGAACTTAATTTTAAAGGCGCGTTCGTGGATAGACATTGACCGGAGTTTGGGGCCGGCCTGCCGACGGGCATACTCACAAGCTCCTTTGTAATCCAAATCGGCTTCAACCATCTGTGCAACCGGTTCACCGGTGACCGCACTGATTAAATCAGACTCTTTTCCTTTGTCAACCCATTGTCCTTTGATGTAACTTTGTACTTTCATGAATTTTGTCTCTTCTTAAGGCCACAGATTTTCCGGACAATACGGAAAATCCGTAATAATCTGTGCGGATCTGTGGCTATTATTTTTTTCGATTTCCCCAAGTTTCGTAATTCGCCGATTGGCTTGTTCGGTCTTCGGGTTCTTCACGCAGCGGCTCGCATTCTTTCAATGAATGATGCAACTGACCGGGTAGTTGTTGATACAATTTCGTGCCTTCGGTCTTCCATTTAATCATATCATCGTTGACGTCTTTTATAATTCTAGCTGGGTTACCGACTAACAATTTTCTTTTCGGAATTTCCATGCCTTCTTTTACAAAACTTAGTGCTCCCACGATGCATTCATCGCCTAGCTCCACGCGATCCATGACTATTGCATTCATTCCAACAAGGCAATTCCGGCCGATATGAGCACCGTGGATGATGGCTCCATGGCCGATGTGGGCACCTTCTTCCAAAACAACAGTTACCCCGGGGAACATATGGATGGTGCAATTTTCCTGTACATTGCATCCGTTCTTGATGATTATCTTTCCCCAGTCCCCGCGAATGGCCGCTCCCGGAGCAATATAGACGTTTTTGCCGATTACCACATTGCCGGTCACCGCTGCTTGCGGATGTACGAAGGCACTTTCATCTACAACCGGTTTATAGTTTTCAAACTCGTAAATAGCCATGATTCTTTTCAATTATCCCTTAGACACTTATATCAGTAAGTATATAGGTGATAAAATTAGTGGAATTAGTGCCTTAATGCTTAAAATTATTAACATTTTTCTAAAACAACTGCCATGCCTTGACCGACGCCCACGCAAAGCGTGCACAGGGCATATTGCCTATCTTGTTCGTGAAGTTCAATAGCTGCGGTTTGAAGTAGCCGTGCTCCAGACATTCCCAATGGATGACCTAGCGCGATGGCTCCACCATTGGGATTAACACGCTCATCGTCATCATCAATATCAAGCTCGCGCAAAACGGCCAGGCTTTGTGCAGCAAAAGCCTCATTAAGTTCGATAATCCCCATATCATCAATGGTCAGATCGGTACGTTCCAAAACTTTTCTCGTAGCACCGACCGGTCCCATCCCCATGATTCGGGGTTCCACACCGACGACTGCAGAAGCAACAATCCGAGCCCTGGGATTGAGGTCAAAATCTTTAATAGCTGAGTCTCCGGCGATAAGCATGGCGCAAGAGCCATCGTTGAGGCCACTTGCATTCCCCGGCGTTACGGAACCTCCATCCCGAAACACTGCGGGTAGTTTGCTTAGGATCTCGACAGTAGTATCAGGTCTGATAAACTCATCTTTCTCAAAGATAAATGGATCTCCCTTTCGCTGGGGTATCTCAACCGGCATAATTTCCTTTGCCATACGCCCATTTTCAATGGCTTTGGCTGCCTTCTGTTGCGACCAAGCCGCAAACTTATCCTGATCTTTACGGCTCACCTTGTATTTTTCAACAATATTTTCGGCAGTCTCTCCCATCGCTTCACTGCCATACTGTTCATCCATTTTGGGATTTACAAACCGCCAGCCAAAGGTGGTATCGTGCATCTCGTTCGTGCCGGAATAGGGCGCTGATCCTTTTCCTAAAACCATAGGGCCGCGAGTCATATGTTCCATACCGCCGGTTATGAATAAATCTCCTTCGCCCACTTTGACAGACTTATAGGCCATCACGGCACTACTCATCCCGGAAGCACAGAGGCGGTTGACTGTTTCTCCGGGCACTGAAGTCGGGAGTCCTGCCAGCAAGGCAGCCATACGGGCAACATTGCGGTTATCTTCGCCCGCTTGGTTTGCACATCCCAAAATGACATCTTCGATACGCTCGGGATCGATATTTTGATTACGATTTATCAATTCTTTGATGGTCATAGCTGCCAGGTTATCCGCCCGGATAGGGGAAAGGGCGCCTCGCAGCTTACCAATTGGAGTTCGAATGGCATCAATGATATAAGCTTCAGACATATTTCAAGTAAAAAGTTTTAAGTCTAAAGTAGAAAGTGTAAAGCAATTATTTCAGTCCATAAACATGAAGTACTAACGACTATTTACTTAATACTTTCTACTTATTTAAAATGTTTTTCTTTTGTTATAAAAACAGTGCCTCGAAATGACGCGATTTGCGTACCTTTCTGATTCGTTACTACAACATTATACACGGCGATACGATTTCCTTTGCTTAATTCCTCGGTTTTAGCCGTAAGGGTATCGCCGGCTGTTATCTTTTTAAGGAATGAAATGTTATTCTCGATAGCCAACGCCACTCGTCCATAGCTGTTGGAAGCAAATGCCAGGGCACTGTCAGCCAACGAAAAAGCGACCCCTCCATGTGCTACATTGAATCCATTTACCATTTCTGGCCGCACCTGCATTAGAAGTTCTGCGTACCCCGGTTTGATATCTTCAACTTCCATGCCCAACCACTGACTGAAAGCATCATCAGCCAGCATCTTTTCAACTACCTTTATCGCTAATTTTTGTTTATCCATAGTATTTAGCACTCAGAATTCAGTTAGGAAGTAAACTGGCAGCCGAATACTGATTGCCTGTTAATAAAATGTTTTATTGTTTCGGACCATCCGCTTAATCAATGGGTTTGGCCGATATCGATCTTCACGATATTCCGTTTGCAGGGCTGTTAAACGATCCAATACATCGTGCAGCCCAATTTCATCTGCCCATTTAAGCAGCCCTGTTGGGTAATTGACACCTTTAGTCATGGCCAGGTCCACATCCTCAACTGTGGCTACATTCATAAATACAGCATCGGCCGCTTCGTTGATGAGCATAGCCACAATTCGATCTACGATCTTTTGTCCAAGTTCTTTGTCTTTCGTTGGTTGGGGGTTTTGGGCATCCTCCCTATAATCATAAAATCCTTTTCCTGATTTTTTACCGAGATATCCTGCTTCAACCATCCTTTTCTGGGTGAATGATGGTTTAAATCTGGGATCATAGAAAAATTCTTCAAATACCTTTACCGTTACTTTGTAATTGACGTCATGGCCGATAAAATCCATCAGCTCAAAGGGCCCCATACGAAATCCTCCGATCTCTTTCATGGCCCAATCGATAGTAGGCACGTCAGCAATACCTTCTTCGAGCTGGCGTATGGCCTCGCTATAAAAAGGCCGGGCTACACGATTAACAATAAAGCCTGGTGTATCTTTTGCTAAAACAGTAGTTTTTTTCCAGCCGTCGATTAGTTTTCGGGCTGCTTTGGTAGTTTCTTCAGTAGTTGAAATACCCGGTACTATTTCGACCAATGGCATGATTGGGGCGGGATTAAAGAAATGGATGCCGAGAAAACGTTGAGGTTTTTTTAATGCTGAGGAGAGGGAAGCAATAGAGATGGATGATGTGTTGGTGGCCAGGATGGAATCGCGAGGGACGATACCCTCGAGTCGTTGAAGCACATCCTGTTTGATCTCCAGGTCTTCGACCACAGCTTCAATAACCAGACCGCAATTTTTGTAATCGTTCAAATCATCAACAAAATGGATACGTTCCATAATGCCATCCACTTCGTCTTGCGTCATTCTTTCCTTTTCCACCTGGCGCTGCAGAATCTTTCGTAAATCATGTTTGGCTTTACCCAATTGATCGCTGTAAGCATCGTAAAGATACACTTGATGATTGTTGGTGGAAGCGATTTGGGCAATACCCTGACCCATGGTTCCTGCGCCTGCGACCCCAATAACTTTTTCACTCATATTGCAAACTTATTTCATTCCTTTTCCTGCCTCTGAAAATAAAGATTTAATTTCGAAAACCAATCTTTAATGGATGCTGAAAATCTGTTTTCGACACTTGGTCAAAAAATAAATTTAACCTTTATTTTATCACGACAATATTTGAGAGTTGGATGTCTAGTGACCTCTAAAATCAGGCTTTCGTTTCTCCAGAAACGCCTGTACTCCTTCTTTGTAATCGTTTGTTTTTCCAGCTTGGGTTTGAAGATCGGCCTCCACTTCGAGCTGTTCATCGAGATTATTGATAAATGCCTGATTTATTGCCCGTTTATAAAGTCCAAAGCCGTTGGTAGGCATAGAGGCTAGTTTTTGACAGATCTTATAGGCCTCTTCCATTAAGTCATCCGCTTCAACCGCTTTGTATATAAGTCCCATTTCGACTGCCTGATCCGGTGTGATTTTTTCATCCAATAAATACATTGCGTTGGCCCGTTGTAGTCCTACAAGTCTCGGGAGCAAGAAAGTTCCTCCGCTATCCGGAATGAGACCAATTTTACTGAAGGATTGAACAAAGACTGCTTCTTTTGAAGCCAACACAATATCGCAAGCAAAAGCAATGTTGGCTCCGGCCCCGGCAGCCGTACCATTAACCGCACAAACTACCGGTTTTTCTAAGTGTCGAATCGCTTTAATTATTGGATTATAGCTTTCCCGCACGGTATCCCCAAGCTCGTAATCATCGCCTTTATTGACAACTTCAGGCAGATCTTGTCCCGCACAAAAAGCGTTACCTTTGGCACTTAACAATACGCAGCGAACGGAGCCTTTTTTACCGGCCTCTGACAGCGCATCTTGTAGTTGATGGGCCATTGGCTCAATAAAACTATTGAGCTTTTCAGGTCGATTTAATGTGAGAGTAAAAACTCCATTTTCCAGTTTTGATTCAACGAGTTCGTTGCCCATAAATCGAAAATTACTTTTTATTATTGAGATCCCTGTTAAGACCGGTTCCAGTCTCCGTAAAGAATTTTTTGAGACCCACTCAGTAGTTGTAAAGTTTTAAATGATAATTCTGATCGACGGTAATTCAGATGCATTTGAAATGTTCAAATGGCTCATTGCAGTCTTGACAATAGTATTGTGCTTTGCAAGCAGTAGATCCAAATTCGCTTTGTAACTTGGTGTTCTTAGACCCACAATAAGGGCATGGAACCTTTTTGGGATTTTCTTTCAGGCTACTTAGAAAATTATCTCCTTCTTCTGTTTTACCCGGTGGTGCAATACCATATTCCTGTAGCTTCTGCTTGGCTTCATCCGGCATCCAGTCGGTTGTCCATGTTTCTGAAAAATCCTTTTTCAGTTCATAATTTTGTATTCCATTAAGGCGCAGCTTTTTATGGATTTCTTTCTCGATGGCGTCCATCGCAGGACATCCGGAATAGGTAGGAGTAATTCTAATGACAAATTTGTCGTCCTCCTTTTCAACACTGCGAGCTATACCTAACTCTACAATAGTCAGAACAGGGATCTCCGGATCGGTAATTTCTGAGAGTAAATTCCAAATATCATCTTTGTTGTATTTGGTCAGCGCTTTAGGCATAAACTAAATCATTCGAATAATCAGTCAATATTTCTTATTCCCATTTCGCATCAGGATAAGACCGGCGCAGGTGTTGCATTTCCGCCAGTAGGTGTCCCAGGTACTCGGTGTGTAATCCTTTTCGACCGCCTTCCGCCATATATTGATCCCAATCGGGCACCTCAAGGGTGGCCTTTTCCAACACATCGGTTACCAGATTCTTCCATTCCGAGTGGAAACTATTTGTATCGGCAGCGAGCCCCTCATTTTGAAGTAACTCATCAGCCTCATCCGTATAGAAGAATTCGCCGATATAGGTCCATAATTCATCAAACGCAGTCTGGGTGCGTCGGTGACTCTCTTCTGTACCATCTCCCAAACGAAAGACCCACTCACGACTGTGACGGAGATGATATTTTACTTCTTTGAGATGTTTTCGGGCCATTCCGCTAAATTGATCGTCATGGCTTTCAGCTAGCTTCTCATAGAGAAAATAGCTGTAGGCTGAAAAAAGAAATTGACGAGCAATGGTGAATCCAAAATCACCTTTGGGTAATTCTACCATTTTTAGATTTTTGTACTCAACATCATTACGGAAATAAACCAGGTCATCGCGGTTTCTTCCCTCATCCTCAATTTCTACGGCATATTCATATAACGAAGCAGCATGACCTATATAATCGAGTGCAATATTTGCCAGTGCTATGTCTTCTTCCAGGATTGGCCCGTGACCGCACCATTCGGATAGGCGATGGCCCAGGATCAAGCGATCATCCGCCAGTCGAGTTAGATATTCGAACAGGGCCTCTTTTTTTGTTAAAGTCTGTGTTTGTGTACTCATGATCTTCGTTTTGCTGCTCTTGGTACGCTATAAAATTGGGGATGCCGATATGGCTTATCATTAGCCGGATCAAAAAACGGACCGCTATCTTCCGGACTGGAAGCCGTAATCTGATCGCTTGGAACTACCCATATACTGGTTGCTTCGTTGCGGCGCGAATAGACGTCACGTGCATTCTCGAGGGCCATTTCTGCATCCGGTGCATGAAGACTTCCGGCATGTTCATGAGGTTTGCCATCTTTTGGCTGGGTAAAAACCTCCCACAACGGCCATTGGGTGTCATTCGATTCTGTATCATTCTTTTCGCTCATATTCTCTGTTTAGTCTTGAGTTGTGAATATTGAGTCTTGAGCGTGAGTATGATTTCTCAGGACTCACCACTCACGAGTATTATGATGCTTTCTCTTTACTTAAACGTTTCTTACGTGCATATTCTTCTGCGGCCTCTCGGACCCATTTACCATTTTCGTGGGCTTCACGCCGTGCGTTCACCCGCTCACGATTCATAGGTCCATTACCTTTGACCACATTCCAAAATTCATCCCAATCAATTTCGCCAAATTCCCAATGCCCGGTTTCTTCGTTAAACTTGAGATCCGGATCGGGAAGCTCCAAACCTACGGTATGTGCTTCCTGTACATGGCGATCAACAAAACTTTGTCGGAGCTCATCATTCGTTTTTGACTTCACGCCCCATTTAATGAGTTCTGCGCTGTTGGGCGAATCAGCATCGTGAGGACCAAACATCATGAGTGTCGGCCACCACCAGCGATTCACAGCATCCTGAATCATATCCTGTTGTTCGGGGGTACCGTCGGCCATCGTTGCGACCATTTCGTATCCCTGTTTCTTGTGGAAACTTTCCTCTTTACAAATACGAACCATCGCGCGGGAATAGGGACCATAAGAACTTCGAGCCAACATAGTCTGGTTAATGATAGCAGCACCATCTACCAGCCAGCCGATGACGGCAACATCCGCCCAGGAGAGTGTAGGATAATTAAAAATACTTGAATATTTGGCGCGTTCATTCAAAAGATCATCAATAACTTTTTGCCGGCTGGTGCCCAGTGTTTCCGTGGCACTGTACAGATAAAGGCCATGGCCCGCTTCATCTTGAACTTTGGATAATAAAATCATCTTCCGTCGCAATGAGGGAGCCCGGGTAATCCAATTGCCTTCCGGCAGCATACCGACAATCTCTGAGTGTGCATGCTGTGACATCATCCTTGTAAGTTGTTTTCTGTAACGATCCGGCATCCAATCTTTCGGCTCTATTTTTTCGCCGTTATCGATACGTTTCTGAAATTTTTCTTGTTTGGCTTCTTCATTCATCGTGATGAAATTTTATGAAAACTTTTTTCGGCTCGAACTTATATATGAACGCGAAATTAAACAAATACATTCATGCAATAGAGACAGTTTTAAACGTTAAAACAACTCATGTAAGAATATAGTATCGAATCTAGTTGAGAGGTAAAATTCAGGATACTATATTAAGGTAATGAAAAAGTTAATGAAAAAATTTGCAAGGTGAGACTATGAAGATGGATGCCAATCAAGCTGCTACGTTGAAAAGACCTGTGGAAGAGGAATTTGATGATCATTTGGGACTGCAGGACGTTGATTACATTGAGCATTATGTCAGTAATGCCAAGCAGGCCAGCCATTTTTATCAGACGGTATTCGGCTTCCAATTGAAGGCTTTTAGCGGGTTGGAAACCGGAACCCGTGATCGTGTGTCATACCTGTTGGAACAGGGTAATATCCGTTTTTTGCTGACAGCCCCCCTGAATAGTAAATCTCCAATTGCAAAACATGTGGCTAAGCACGGAGATGGCGTTCGCGATATTGCTATGCATGTAAACAATGTGGATCGGGCATACAAGGAAACGGTGAAGCGCGGCGCCCGGGGCGTAGAGGAGCCGCATGATTTAGAAGATGAGTATGGTAAAATCCGCAAGGCAGCTATTTCTACGTATGGAGAAACTATCCATACACTGATCGACCGATCGGGATACAACGGAATTTTTATGCCGGGTTTCCAGGAGTTGGATTCTGCTCTGAAGAACGTGGAACCTGTAGGAGTGCAGTTTGTAGATCACTGTGTTGGAAATGTCGAAAAGGGTAAGATGAACGACTGGGTAGATTTTTACCGCGATGTGATGGGCTTCACACAGTATATCCATTTTGATGATAAAGATATTTCTACCGAGTATTCTGCGCTTATGTCTAAAGTGATGGCAGGCGGACGCGGTATGATTAAATTTCCAATCAATGAACCGGCCGAAGGCAAAAAGAAATCCCAAATCGAAGAATTTCTGGATTTTTATGAAGGCCCCGGAGTGCAGCATATTGCCCTGCTGACAGGTGATATTATCAAAACGGTCAATGAATTAAAGAGTAGAGGACTGGAATTCCTTCATGTGCCGACAACTTATTACGAAGAGCTGGAAAGCCGTGTGGGAAAAATTGAGGAGCCTGTTGACAAACTTGAGGACCTTGGAATACTGGTTGATCGTGATAACGAAGGTTATTTGTTACAGATATTTTCGAAGCCTGTTGTCGATCGGCCAACCTTGTTTTTTGAAATTATCCAGCGTAAAGGAGCTCGGGGATTTGGTAAAGGTAATTTCAAAGCCTTATTTGAAGCTATTGAACGCGAGCAAGACCGGCGCGGAAATCTTTGATATGGCTATCAGTCGTCAGTTTTCAGCTTTCAGCCGACTGATTACTGACCAATGACTGCTGAAAGTTTAAAATACTGCTTGATTGAAGAGCAATGGGTATTGGTTGATTTAATATCTGAAATTTAACTCTAAGAGGAGCCAGCCATGATTTATCATCAATTAGGAAAAATTCCACCTAAACGTCATACACAATTTCGCCGGCAGGATGGAGAACTTTATCAGGAGGAGCTGTTTGGTGCAGAAGGCTTCCATGGAAGTTCTTCACTTTTGTATCATCATGAGCCCCCTACAAAGACATTCAAGGTGGAGAAGGGGGAAGAGGTTAAAATTGAAAAGTGGGATGAAGGGATGCTGCGCCATCACCACTTGCGAACGGCAAACGTTGCCGAAGGGGGCGATCCCGTAATGGGGCGTAAGGTGCTTCTTTTCAATAATGATATTCAAATTGGAGTTGTGCGTCCCACCGAGCCGATGGACTATTACTACAAGAACGGGGAGCATGACGAGTTGCTGTTTATACACGAAGGCGAAGGATATATCCAAACGATGTTCGGTAAACTCGATTTTGAATATGGTGATTATATTTTTATTCCCCGTGGCACGATTTATCAGATGGTTTTTGAAACGGAAAAAAATCGCATGCTGACGGTGGATTCGACCGGTCCCATTGATGTGCCCAAAAGGTATCTTACACCCAAAGGGCAATTCCAGGAGCATAGTCCGTATTGCGAGCGAGATATCCACCGGCCCGAAGGACCCATTTTCGTAAATAAAGAAGGAGAATTCGAAGTCCGTATCAAAAAACAAGGACGTTATACTTCATATTGGTATAAGCATCATCCCTTTGATGTCGTTGGTTGGGATGGATATTTGTATCCCTGGATTTTCAATATCAAGGATTTTGAGCCTATCAATGGTCGAATTCATCAGCCGCCGCCCGTGCATCAAACTTTTGAAGGCACAAACTATGTGGTATGTTCATTCTGTCCGCGTAAGTTTAGTTATCATCCCCAATCGATACCGGCTCCATATGCCCATTCCAATGTTGATTCGGATGAAGTACTTTATTATGTGGAAGGGGAGTTTATGAGCCGTAAGGGAATTGATGAAGCCAGTATCACGCAACATCCCGGTGGTATTCCGCACGGACCGCATCCCGGCAAATATGAGGGAAGTATCGGTAAAGAACGTACCGATGAGTATGCGGTGATGATTGATACCTTCCACCCGTTGCACTTAACGAAAGAAGCTCAAAAGCTGGATGATCCGAGCTATCCGTACTCATGGAATGATGAAACGGAACAGGAAAAAGTTGAAGCTGAAGAGTAAGAGAAAAAAATATCCTGGGTTTTTGGGACTTAGCAGTCTTCTTAATACCGTAGAAGAGTTTAAAGAACCTGGTTTCCCTGGAATTAAGAGAAACCAGGTTCTTCATTTAAATACAAGTTTTTACTTGTTTTAACTTCCCTTATTAGGTAATATAAAAACGATTAAAAAAATGATTTGTAAATAATATTTATTTGCTTCCATTGCCTTTCGTTGGGAACAGTAGCAAATGGAATAATTGGTGAGGGATCAATATGAAAAAGCTTCGAATCGGTATAATAGAGCTTCTGGCCAACTCACCGGCAAACTCGATGTATGCACGAATTATGCGTGTCAATTCTGCGAGCATCATGCCGCAAGTTATTGCAGTTTGGCTTGAACAGGCCGGACATGAGGTTTTCCTGACCCATTATTCTGGATACAAAAATCTGTATGAGGATATCCCTGAAGATGTCGATTTGGTTATTTTTAGCGCCTTCACTACAAGTGCCATTGTTGCCTATGCATTAAGCAATTATTTTCGAACCAAGGGGATACCGACGGCACTTGGAGGTCCGCATGCCCGCTCGTATCCGGAGGATTCCAGTAAATATTTCGATTATGTGTTTGGATTTGCCAATCGTGATTTGGTCGAAGAAGTTGTCAAAGAGCACTGTCTGCACAAACCCGGTGAATTGGGAGACTACGTTAGCAGTGATCATCACCCCGAGGGTCTACCCGGCGTTCAAGAACGGTGGGAACATATTGAACGTATGTTACAGAAAGCACCGTATTTGAAAATTGTACCTATGATCGGAAGCCTGGGATGTGCCTATACCTGCAGCTTTTGCATAGATTCGGTTGTTCCGTATCAGCCGCTTTCTTACGAAAAGCTCAAAGAAGATCTCCGCTTTTTAAGGACAAAATTTAGAAAACCTATTGTAGGATGGCATGACCCTAATTTTGCTATACGTTTCGATGATTATTTAAGTGCCATTGAAGAGGCAGTACCGCAAGGCAGTATCCGGTTTATAGCCGAGAGTTCACTTGCACTTTTGGGCGAAGAGAATGTAAAGCGACTTAAGAAGAATGGTTTTGTGGCAATGTTACCCGGCATTGAGTCTTGGTTTGACCTGGGAATTAAATCTCGTATGAGAAAGATTGTAGGGATGGAGAAAGTTGAGCGGGTGGCTGAAAAAATCAACATGATACAGGAGTATATTCCCTATGTTCAGGGTAATTTTGTGTTAGGGCTCGACAGCGATGAGGGGAGTGGTCCTTTTGAACTGACCAAAGAGTTTATTGATCGTTGCCCCGGTATTTTCCCTACTTATAATATGTTAACGGCCTACGGAAGAAGTGTACCGCTAAATCTTGAATATCAATCGGAGGGACGAATGGTACCATTTCCATTTTCGCTGCTTAATAATGATAGTGCGATGAATGTGCGGCCCAAAAATTATGAATGGGTGGATTTCTTTACTCATCTCAAGGATTTATTTGATTACACGTATTCAAACAGAGCTATCGCAAGAAGATTTTTAAATAATAGGGGCATAACCGTAAAAATGTTGAATTACTTTCGGGCAAATACCCAGGGAAAGAGACATGCTCGATATTACGGTAAAATAATTGAGATGTTGAAGACTGATCGCCAATTCAGGGCCTTTTTTGAGCAAGAAACGACCGAAGTCCCTCCCTTTTTTGCGGATTCTATCATGCAGACTCTCGGTCCCTTAGCCGAATGGTTGCCCGATGGAGGATTGCAGCACGATGCTTACGCTTACCTTAATGCTGTAAATTCAGGTATCGATAAACGCTACCAGGCCGCTAACGTTTCCTAGAAATACGGGAAACAAAATTGGAATTTAGTTTTTACTCATCTTGGCTGCCATTTGCAGAGCGTTATAAACATTTACCTCACCGTCCGAAACGGACAAATCAGCAAATGGTTCTTTTTTATTTCCATCCGAATTGTTTCCGCCCGGAACGATCACTTGCAGGTTCGGATATTTTTTGGTGCTTTTCAGAATGATATCCTTGACTTGCTGTGGTGTCAGGTTCGGGTAATAGGCCATAATCAAGGCTGCGGTACCTGAGACTACCGGAGATGCCATACTGGTGCCGTCTTCACGCTTGTATTTGTTATTAGGTACGGTGGAATAGATATCTACGCCTGGGGCAAAAAGATCTACGGTTTTATCCCCATAATTACTGAAATTCGCAATGAAATTTTCATTCGGTTTCCAAGAATTGGCGCCTACACTGATCCATAAATCTGCCGTTCCTCCTTTAAGATTTTTTCCATACTGGTCAGTCGGAAAGTCAGGATTTTGATCCGTGTTTTCGCCGTCATTTCCTGCGGCGTGAACCATCAGTACGCCATGTTCATCGGCATATTTGACTGCTGCGTCAACCACTTCTTTATCCGGCGAATAGCTCTTACCAAAGCTCATATTTATGATATCGGCCCCATTATCCACGGCATAACGGATGGCATTGGCAACGTCCTTGTCACGTTCGTCACCATCGGGTATGGCACGAACCGGCATAATAAGTGTATTTGTAGCAATGCCCTTGATGCCGATATTATTGGTGCGGTCGGCGGCGATAATCCCAGACACATGAGTGCCGTGAAAGGGACCGGGGCCCGCAACATCATTATTTCCGTAATTATGCTCAGTCTTATCTGCATAATCATCGCCTACAATTTGACGCGTATGAAAGTCAGGATTGTAGTTGTATTTAGCCTGATTGTAAATCTGTTCTTTTTGATCGGCAATCATTGCAGAGTCAATGTTATTTTTCATCACATAACTCATCACATTTTTAGCAAAGTTGAGTTGCTGATCAGTCGGTTGAAGATTTTGAACGTCATCGTAGGTATAGGTGGTATCGCCGAAATGCTGGGTCAAAATTGCATCGGCCTGTTTCATACTCTGCTCCAGCGATTCAATATTTTTGTATTGGGTTAACAGTTTGCGAACATCCTGTTCGTAGGTAGATTTTATCTTTTGATAGTGTTCATAGTCTTTTTTTTGCCGGGAATTCAGTTGCGTGGTATCTGCGTCGCTAAATCGTTTATGCAGCTTACGGTAGATTCGTGTCAGTTCAAATGTATCGTAGTGCACATTCTTTCCATCCGGACCGCCGATGAAATTCCAGCCGTGCACATCATCCACATAACCATTATGGTCATCATCTTTATTGTTATCGGGAATCTCATCTTTATTGGTCCAGATATCATTTTTTAAATCTTCATGGTTGATATCCACACCGCCGTCTATGACAGCTACGATAACCTGCTTCTTGGGCTTTTTATTTTTTAAAAGTTTGCGATAGGCAAGCTCACTGCTGATTCCACGGAATTGGGTCTGGTTTTCATCCATTAAATACCAATCTTTGGGAGCTTCTCGCAGTGTTGAGAAGTCTATTTTCTTCTCATTACTTGCCTTCTCGGTCTTAGTCTTCGTGGTTGATTGGGTAGCCGTTTTCGTTGTTGAACAGCCGTAAATGCTGGTAACGACAATAAGAAGTAGAAGAAGTCGCTTTTTCATAAGTATAAAACTTTTGGAAATTGAGAAACCTTGTTATTTGCCGGAATCCATTTTGTCAACGGAGTTCAGGAATCGATCTGCAGCCGCATCAAAAGCTGTTTGCATCGACTTAGTAGTGGAATCTGTTAGCCACTGACCGGCTTCTGTATTATAAAAGGCGATATATTTACGAAGCACATCATCATCCAAGCCATGATACATAACTAATAGTTGGTTGGATATTTCCTGGTCCATCTGCGAGGAAATCTGATTACGATAATTGCCCACAAACCCTTCGATTTGTGCATCACTGAACGTTCGCTGATCACTTAATCGACTAAAGGCTTTGACTACGGCTCGGAACATGGTAACATTCGCCTCAACCTCCGATTTGGCCGCTTGCGTAGAATGGGCCAAAGAATCCATGAGATCTTTACGGTCATCGGAAGGGGGATGTTGTTCCAGCTCATATTTATTGACAACACGCTGGCGGATACCTTGAAGCGTGTAATAGGTTTTCCTGGTATCCAATACTTTTTGGCTGGATTCCCGATTGATCCAGTTAAGTACGGAATCCGAATACTCCGTTTTAAAGTTATCTTCAAAAGAGTCTTTTACGTCTGACAGAAGCAACTTTTTATCAAATGCCTTTTTAAATAGATCCATCATCTGTGTGTTTTGGGATGGATCCAGTCCTAAAGGATTTTGTTCAAATTGGGAATGAAACTCCTGTGCCGTTTCATCCAATTGTTCTCCGAGGCTAATAGCGTTAATAATTTGATCAGCATCATTATCCGACGGAGCTTTTGACTCCGTATTTTGGCCGATAACGCTAAATGGCAAGAAGATCAAAGTAATAATAATTGTAAATCTACTTAGTGAAGTCATTGTAAGCAGGTTATTCGAATATTAAATATGGTTCTAAAAAACTAAGCATTATTAACTTATGCGAAAAGAACATTTTAAATGGCGTAAATTCTTCCAAATGTCCGGGCCTTTGAAAATTATCCCTAAAGTTGTGAGAAGTCAGTGATTACCTCCTTCTTGATTTTCGCCTCTCATGGGAACAAAGCGAACAGGAATTTTCCGTTCGATATGAATCTTTCCGTCTTTGGTTTTGGTAACCTTGGTTAATTCCTGGGTTTCGCTAATATCGCCGATAGGCATCACCATGATACCGCCGGGCTTAAGTTGCTTCATAAGGGGCGGTGGAATTTGTTCGGCAGCTGCCGTTAGAATGATGGCATCGAAAGGGGCGTATTTAGTCCAACCGTTATAGCCGTCTCCAATTTTTGTTTTGATGGTCGCATATCCCAGCTTTTCAAAGCGAAACATAGCCTCATTAGCCAGATCCGGTATAATTTCGATAGTATATACATAAGGAGTTATTTCCGACAGCACCGCGGCCTGGTAACCGCTCCCCGTACCGATTTCCAACACCTTTTCTCCTGTTTTCAGATCCAAAACCTGGGTCATATAGGCTACGATATAGGGCTGCGAAATCGTTTGCCCGTGACCGATAGGAATGGGCGAATTTTGATAAGCAAACTTTTGGTACTTCTCCGGGACAAACATATGACGGGGGACATGGCGCATGGCGTCCAAGACCTTGGGATCGGTGACCCCCTGTTTGGAAATATCGTCTTTTACCATTTGCAGTCGTTCCTTCCGCCGTTCCGAGAAGCGTGGACGGTGCCAGGTAAGCGTATCAGGCTGTATCCTGCCTCTTAAAGCAGGTGCCGAATTTATCGGCTGATATACGAATTGAGCTTTTCCGCTTATAAAGAAAGCCAATAGGAATATCAGTATTGGGACGCTAATTGATTTCATAATCTAAAATAAGTTTAATCGGGCTAACAACTAACGGTTTTCTTTTACCATTTAGTTTGTTAATAAAAACCGTACTTGCCTTTCCGCATTGCATAAACTAAAATTCGACACAACTACAAAGAGAATCAATAATAGTATCTATGGATTTTAAAGAGCTTCGGAAAAAAATAGATCATGCCCGCAATTTAACAAATCCATTGCCCACGCTTCAATACGATGATTTCTCAAGGCTGTTACAAAAGCGTGCAGATGATAATCGCAGCTATCTCACTTTCATTGCCGAGGATAATCAGCGTATAGAATTAAGCTATAGTGCATTTTATGAAAAAGTTCGGGGTTGTGCACGTTTTTTACAGGAGAAAGGGCTTAGCCATGGCGATCGCATCGCTACGGTCTCCCATAATCATTGGCATACCGTTATTCACTATTTCGCCGCGTGGTTGTTGGGATTGGTCGTGGTGCCGGTTAATCTTGGCGAAGACGATGAACGCATTGCCTATATACTCAAGAATGGGAATGTGGAGCTGGCTTTTGTGCGAACGGATTATCGTGATCGTTTGCGTGGTATTTTGGAATCGAATGACAGCTTAAAACATATTGAGTGGATTATATGCGAAGATGACGATGCTAACTTTATAAAGGAAGAAGGATCCCTAAAACTTGAAAAGGAATCTCTCGGTGAATCCGAAGCATTGATTGTGTTCACATCAGGAACGACCGGGGCTCCTAAAGGGGTAGTGTTGAGCCAGCGTAATCTATTGGAAGATGCGCGAAGTATTGCCGATTGGCATAATATTGATGATGAAACTCGCATGATGTGCGTGTTGCCTATCCATCACGTCAACGGTACTGTAGTGACGTTGATTACCCCCTTTTATTCCGGTGGATCAACGGTGCTGAATCAGCGGTTCCGGACCCAAAAGTATTTTCCGACAATTGCAGAGGAAAAGGTACATGTCGTGAGTATGGTGCCTACGTTGCTTCAGTTTTTGAATAGCTACTACCGGGATAAAGATCGTGCCGAGACGCCGACGCTGCGTCACGTAATATGTGGTGCAGGCCCGTTGACGGTAAAAGTGGCAGAAACCTTCGAAAATAGACTCGGTGTGCCTATTATTCACGGTTACGGTCTTTCGGAGACTACCTGTTACTCCTGTTTCGTACCTCTTGATTTAGACAAAGAAGAGCATGAGAAATGGCGTAGTGATTACGGCTATCCAAGTATTGGTGTTCCGATTCCAGCCAACGAAATGGCAATTCATGATGAAGATGGTAATGCGTTACCGGAAAATGAACGGGGCGAAATCGTGGTTCGCGGGGTTAACGTGATGATTGAATACTATAATAACAAGGCAGCCAATGAGAAAACCTTCAAAAATGGCTGGTTTCGCAGCGGGGATGAGGGTTTTTATATTAATGACGATAAAGGCAGGCCCTACTTTTTTATTACGGGACGACTAAAAGAGCTCATTATTCGCGGTGGTGTAAATTTGGCACCACTCGAAATTGATGAAATTATTAATAAGGCTCCGGGAGTAAAAGCAGGCATCGCTGTCGGTTTCGATAATGACTGGTATGGTGAAGAGGTTGGTGCCTACGTAAAACTCGAGGAGGGGGCCGAGGAAAACGAAGAAGCTATTTTAGAATACTGTCGAGAGCACCTGCCTTTTACTAAGTCGCCTAAAGTGGTTGTTTTTGGGGACAAAATTCCGGTAACCTCAACTGGTAAGTATCAGCGTCGAAAGGTGACTCACCTGTTTGAAAAGTGGAAAGAAGTGCAGTTTAGGAAACACGATTCGTGATGCAGGTTCCAGGAATCCTGTAACCGTCACCCTGCGTCCACAATAATATTTGCTCCTTTCTGCGTTATTAAGTAAAGTTTAAAACGTACGGCATCTCGGACAATCCAGTTTCGGAGGTTTTCATGAGCATATCAGCACTCAATTTGGATTTATTTACCAAGATTCAAACTGACTTAGAAATACGTCAGTATAAAATTCTATCCGGATTGAAAGATATTACAGAGGATTTTAAGCAGAACAAAATATATCCTCATTTAAGCCATCTTATTGAGTTGCATTCAACATTAAGCGATATCCTGAATCGCCTGCAGGATTTACGGAATGAATTCCCCAAACGCATTAAGAAAATAGACTTTGTAAACCGGGAAATCGAGCATGAGGTCGTTTTTGTAGATGGAGCCGACCTTTCAAAGGTAGAAGATCTTATCGCATGGGCACTTCCCCTTATCAAGGCAAAGATTGAGGAGGGTAAAGCCATTTACGAGTTTGTGGACGAAGAAATTAAGATCGAGGAAGTAGGTATTATCCCGAATTATACCGACGAGGGATACTTTTTTGTACCGGACAATGAAGAATCCAAACTGCTCCTTTTTCAATATGAAGTTACTATTTTCGAGAGCTCTAAGGATAGTTACCGGGCATTGAAAACGGGATTGCTAAAAGCATTGGAGAAAGGAAAGGCTCACATATCCCCAAACGCCATAAAACTGGATTTAATTAGCGAAAACAGGCATTTGCCCAACCCGGCTACCTTCGCTTTCAATACAGACCTCTACTTCCCGTTTAACGAGACAATCTTTCCGGTAACCAAACGGAAATTACTGCAGCAGCTGGTAACAGAGTCATGAGTTTTGCGTAATGAGTCATGGGATTTTTTTTGCAAGACTCGAAAACTCAATACTCACGACTCATAACTAATACTCCCATTTACTATTGCCAACGTACACCGCGACACACAGACAAGTTTATCATTATTGGTAAAAATTTTTGTTTCCCAAACTTGAGTCTGCCGTCCGATATGTACCGGAACTGATATTCCTTTGACCTTTCCCCCTTTCCTAACAGGCCGCAAATGATTGGCATTAATCTCCACCCCGACTGCTGTTTTCCCTTCTTCGCCAATATTCAACCATGCCCCGACCGATGCCAGGGTTTCGGCAAGTGCCACGGATGCTCCGCCATGTAACAGTCCGAAGGGTTGGACCGTATTTTTATCAACGGGCATTGTAGCTTTTATTTCGTTTTTCTTAAAAGAAGTAAAGGTAATTCCGAGGGCATTGCCCATATGTTTGTCGGATTCCAGAAGTTGATCAACACGATTTTTCAGATTGGGTTGGATATACATAAACGATTCTCTTACAATTGGTTAGTAGAATTAAAATACCTATTGTGAGTGTCAGAAAAAATAAAAATAGACTTTTAAATGACCGGCAAACGTTTAAATTATGTAGTAGCAGTACGTTAAAAGCGACATTTTAAATATTCGTTTCAATATCATAATTATTCATGTAATAGGGAACAGTTATGGACTACGAGCCAACCACCATCATAGCAGAGGTTGATACCGGACTTAACAAGCACAATAAAGAGGTGCTTATTGGTACCAAACGCAACGGAGAATGGATTGAAACCGGCAAGGATGAGTTTAGGCAGGATGTGCGAAATCTAGCCTTGGGATTATATGAACTCGGAGTTCGAAAAGGGGATCGAGTGAGCCTGCACTCCGAAAACAGTGCCGAATGGCTGATATGTGATCAGGCTATCCTGTCTTTGGGTGCCATAAATGTACCTATTTATACTACCCAACCGGGAGAACAAATTAAATACATCCTTGAAAATTCTGAGACTAAAGTCCATATCGTTTCAAGTGATGAACTGTTTATCGACACCAAACCGGTTATTAAGAATATATCCAGTGTTGAGGCTGTCATTTCTATTTTGGGGTCCAAACATGAGAAGCTCAAATCATTCGAATCGATTCTTAAGATGGGAGCCCGAAAGCATGAAGAATCGCCCGAGCTATTTGAGCAGTTGAGGGCAGAAGTTCATCCCGATGATCTTGCAACACTGATTTACACTTCGGGTACAACCGGAAATCCCAAAGGGGTGATGTTGACACACAATAACATCGCTTCCAATTTGCTGGCATCATTAGAGCGCGTTCCTTTCAATGATGAGGTCCGCAAAGATGAGAGGATGCTTTCTTACTTGCCGTTATCCCATGTTTTTGAACGTTTAATTACCTATATGTATTTGAGGCTCGGATATCCTATTTATTACATCGAGGATATCGATGAGATACGAGATGATTTCAAAACGGTCAAGCCATTCTATTTTGCTACGGTGCCGCGTTTGCTGGAAAAAGTTCATACCGGTGTTAAGGTACAGGGGCAAGAATTCAGCGGTATTAAAAAACAACTTTATTACTGGGCTATCAAGCGTGCCGAAGAATATGATCCCGAACATCCACCCACCGGATTGGAGGCTGTCAAGCATACTATTGCTGATAAATTGATCTACTCTAAAATTCGTGCTCTCTTTGGCGGCAAATTGCTCGGTATGGTCAGCGGAGGCGCGGCTCTTTCACCTACGATATTCCAGTTTTTTAATGCATTGGGATTTATTTGCGTACAAGGGTACGGTCTTACGGAATCCTCTCCTGTGATTTCGGTGCAGGATAAAGATCATCTCCGTATTGGTTCGGCCGGTCGTCCACTTTCTAATGTGGAAGTGAAAATTGCCGAAGACGGAGAAGTCTGGGCCAAAGGACCCAATGTGATGAGGGGTTATTTTAACGATGAAGAAAAAACGTCCAGAGTCTTAACAGATGATGGCTGGCTGAAGACCGGTGATGTGGGTAAACTTGAGGATGGCTATTTATTTATTACGGATCGCAAAAAATCCGTATTCAAACTGTCAACGGGCAAATATATAGCGCCACAGACTATTGAGAGCCGCCTGATAGAAAGCGGTTACCTGGAGCAGGCCGTTGTAATCGGATACGGTCGCAAATTCTGTTCGGCGTTGATCGTACCCAATTACGAGAATGTGAAAAAGCGATTAAAAAGCCGGGGTAAACCGTTTTCCGACGATTTGAGTAATGATAAAGAAGTTCGGAAGCTTATCCAGAGAGAAGTGGACAAAGTAAACAAGCATTTATCACCCTGGGAGACGGTTAAAAAATTTGTACTGCTGAAAGAACCATTCACAATTGAAGACGGGGAACTCACTCCTACCCATAAAGTTAAACGACCGGTCGTGCAAGAACGTTATGAAGATGTGATAAATAGCATGTACGAAGAGGAAGAAAAGGCAGAAGCGCCCGAATAAAGTATTTGATTACAAATTAATTTGAATTCGAAATAATTATTTATGTCCACGTCAAAATTTGCTATTCAGAAAGTTGCTGTACTGGGGTCCGGAACGATGGGCAGTCAAATTGCCGCACACTGCGTGAATGCAGGGCTGCAGGTTTGGTTGCTTGATCTAAAAGATGAAAAGAGTGATGATCCCAACCGACAGGTTAGTGACAACATCGAAAAACTAAAGAAAATGAATCCCTCGCCGCTGGGATTGCCCGAGTATGCTGACCACATCCAACCGGGCAACTTCTCTGATGATATGGATATTCTTTCCGAGGTTGATTGGATTTGCGAGGCCATCGTTGAAAAGATGGATATCAAAAAAGATATGATGGCTAAAATCCAGGGCCATAGGAAACAAGGGACCATTGTCAGTTCTAACACTTCGGGATTGCCGATAAGCAAGATCAGTGAAGATTGCTCTGAGGAATTTAAGAGCCACTTCCTTGGCACGCATTTCTTTAATCCGCCCCGCTATATGAAGTTGCTTGAACTGATTCCAACGGATTCTACCGCAGATGAGGTAACAAAGTATATGACTCGATTCTGTGAAAAGGAATTGGGAAAAGGGGTCGTTCATTGTAAAGATACGCCCAACTTTATTGCCAACCGAATTGGGATTTTTTCTACGGCTAATATTATGCCTTGGTTTTTTGATGGTACTTTCCGGGCCGAGGAAATCGATTTTCTGACTGGAACGATCACGGGCTTTTCAAAAGCTGCAACCTTCCGTACGGCTGATATGGCAGGCCTGGATGTTATCCATCATGTGGCCAATAATTTGTATCCCGCAATACCGGATGATGAGCGAAGAGAAGTTTTTCAATTGCCCAACGAGTTTGACGAGATGATTGATCAGCATAAATTTGGCAACAAAAGCGGAGAAGGATTCTACAAAAAAGTTCAGACGAAGAATGGCAAGGAATACAAAGTAATCGATCCTGGCACGCTGGAATATGAATCGCAGATTGATCCGGAATTTGAAAGTACCAGCGAGGCAAAAAAGAGATTTTCGAACCCCGGTGATCGACTGAAGTATTTGGTAAAACAGGATGGGAAAGTCGGCGATTTCCTGTGGGAAGTTCATCGTGATTTGTTCTTGTATTCGGCCAATCGCATTCCCGAGATCTCGGATTCGGTTGAAGCTATTGATCGTGCCATGAAGTGGGGATTCAACTGGGAGCTCGGTCCATTTGAACGTTGGGATGCTGTGGGCGTTGAAGCATCGGCTGAGCGAATGCAGAACGAGGGATTCGAAGTTCCGGAATCTGTGTTAAAAATGCTTAAAAGCGGACGCAAGAATTTCTATAACAAGGAAGACGGGACTGTTTATAATTTGGCAACAGGTAAGGTGGAACTACTAAGCCCGCCTGCTAAAGGCTCCATTCAGGCGGAGACCCTGCGTTCCCAAAACAAGGAAGTGATGAGTAATGATAGTGCTGCTTTATATGATCTTGGGGATGGTATCGCCTTATTTGAATTTCGTACCAGGAAATATACGTTGGGGTTCGAACTGATAGAATCGCTGGCTAAAGCCTGTGAGCTCGTTCGAGAGAAATTC
>Ga0102944_1000632_pt1 | contig 26075 bp, 19 predicted proteins | sample SalPonD_shore_MG_FD_78172 | JGI IMG/M metagenome (GOLD analysis project Ga0102944, IMG submission 78172) | Salt pond soil microbial communities from South San Francisco under conditions of wetland restoration - Salt Pond MetaG... | ecosystem: Environmental > Aquatic > Marine > Intertidal zone >...
GGTCCGCGCGGGATTCACCGGGACGGCTGGCGCACGGCCCACGGAGACCATCCCGCGGACAGCGCCGGCGGTGGAGTGATGGGGAATGCGCCCTGAAGGGCGCACGGCTAACCGTGGTTGTGGGAGGGCGTAATTATTGGTTTTTTGTCAGGACTCCGTCGAACACCATGGTAAAGATGTCGGCCCGGATCCGTTGCCGGGGATAGGCATCGCTGATCATGAACCAGTAGATGACCGTCGCCAGAATCATCCCCTCCAGGGAAGCGGCGGCCGTTTGGGGATCAATGGTTTTGAAAGCACCGGATGCCACGCCGTCCCGGATCACTTCCTCCACCAGGGTTCCCCGCTTCGCCCAAATCTGTTTCACGTGCGCTTCGAAGGTACTCCGGTATCCCAGGACTTCCCGGACCAGGAATTTCGCCAGATTCCGGTGCTGGTCGTAATAGTCCACCTCGGTGGCGATGATGGTCCGTAATTTTTCCACCGGGTCCGACAGTTTCCTGATGGCCTCCCGGATCGCCCCGGCCACGTCATCGATGGCGAATTCCACCAGCGAAGAGACCAGATCCTCCTTGCTCTCGAAAAACCGGTAGATGGTCCCCTTCCCGACACCGGCGGCTTCGGCGATCTCCTGGACCGTGGTTTGCTGGAACCCCTTGTTCGAAAACATCTCAATGGCAACATCGATGATCTGTTTGTTTTTGGCCTCCATAGGATGCTCCGTGTGCATGGGTTAAAAATCGACGCGTAACCGTGCGTACAAGCGATCCCCGAACAGCTGGGACGCGATGGGAGCGAAGGGATTCTCCTGAATATTCACCACCGTTCCGCCGAGATCCAGACTCACCGCGTCGCCCAGAGAATAACTGAACTGCGGCTGGAAGAAATAGGACCGGCTATTGAAATCGTACAGGCCGACCGCTTCCACCTCGTGAAAACCAAGGACCGGGAAGGAGCCGTACAGCATGAGGGCCTGAATGTCTTTCTCCCCTTCGGTCCGGGCTTGAATGTACAGTCCCTGGCCCATGAGATACAGATTGTTGGCGAACCGGTAATCCGCGCCCGCCGCCAGGTTCGTGGTGGCGTGAAACTGGTCATTTCGGTACCGGCTGCGGGTACCATCGATCCAGACGCCGGCATTCCCCAGCGTTCCGATGAGGTCGAGGCCCAGCCGGTTCACCCGGGGATAGAACAGATGGACAGTGGCAAACCGGTCCATATTTGCCGGATCCTCAGGATTGATGTACACGGATGCGGCGGTGGCCGCCTCATCCACGGTGAGAAACTTATCGCGCCCCCGGTAGACGCTCACCGACACGTCGAACCGGCCCAGCCCCCGCTTGGTAATGCGGAGCCCGCCCTGAGAATTCCCGACGGTCGGACTCACTTCGTGGAGAACGGCCGGCTGGCCGGGATCGGGTTGAATCAACACGCCCTGCACTTGCCGGTTCAGGGAAGCGACCGTCTGTTGCACTGCGTTCTGTATGAGTAACTCCCCGGCGTGCGGAACGAATTGATGGGTGGAAAACAACGGCGCGAACACGGCCGAAATCTCTATCCGGGCCGGCGCATAATAACGGCCGGAGGCCGCAATCACTCCCAGGCGTTTCTCCCCCGGCGTGATCACCGTCAGGTCGTACGGATTAAAGTAATCCGTCGGCTTAATCTGGTATGCGCTTCCCCAGGAGATGATCTGTTTCCCGAACCGCCAATCGATGTGCGAGGTGTAGTAATCCACATACCCTTCCTGGATCAGCGTCTGAATCCGGTTGGTGCCGTAATTGTTGAATTCCAGGTTCAGGTGCATCCCGGCATCCTGTCCCAGAGAACGTTCCAGCACCAGGTTCATCCAGTGATGATGCGCGTAGGTGCTGTCCGCCGTCCGGACCTGGAACTCGCCCCGGTACTGTCCCGACACGGACAGTGGCTGGGCCCGGACTGCCGGTACCCCGCACAAACCCAGAAGCAAATATACGAAAACACGTTTGTATATAGACATTATATCTGTCCCCCAGTCGTGAGGTTGTACGAATCTTCTCCCGATGGTTCTGCCGCTCCACCTTATCCCTGGCGTCGCATATTCCTGGTGGTGAAAATTTGATCACTGATGGGCGTATTATAATGGATTTCTTCCATCTGCAGAACAGTCCTGGTGCCCTTCTGCACATTGTGCATAGTCATTTCCCGGGCCGTCCAGTTGCCGTCGATTTTCTCCAGGTCCGTATTGGTAAGTACCTTTTCCAGCTGGCCATCCTTGTCATAGAATTCCACTTTGGTGGGAAACCAGTTGGAGGACGGCACCCACATTTTTGCATACTGGTAGGTGATATCCTTGTTGATCGGCTCCAGCCTCAACACATAACGCCCGGAATCCTGTTCCAGGATGGAGGCCTGGTAATCCTCACCGTAACTTCCCCCGCCCAGCATGGTCAGGTCTTTATAGGTAAAATCGGTCCCGACAAAACTGCCGCTCTTCTGACTGCCCGCGATTTTCCGGACATTGCCCAGCACCGGCATGAAGAGATACATCTCTTCACCGCCTCCCGGCTGTTCCAGCGACAGAAACGATGTGCCTTCGATGTCGGCCGGAGCGGTAAACCGGATGTACGATTTTCCCCGGTCACCGGAATCCTTGGCATAGGCCACCAGGGATCGTTCCCGGCGGCTCCCGGCGGCATTGGTGAGTTCCATCCGTAAGTGAATCTCCGCCGAACTGGCCGTGATGGCGTTCTCCACGCGGTCGAGCACCTGCTCCGCGGAGATATCCTGTGCCGGCAACGCTCCCGGCAGGAGCGCTGCCAGCCCCAATGTCAAAACGAGTTGATACGTACGATACATAATAGAGACTCCTTCAATTTCATGATGACAGATTTGTGTCAACGTGCGTACTCCTGATGCGATTAAATACGACAATCAGCGACGGCAGCAGTATCATGGCGCCCAGAAAGGAAAGCAGCATGGTCACCGAAGAAAGCAATCCGAACATGCGCAGCGGTGGAAAGGTGGAAAACAGCAACACCAGGAAGCCGGCCGTAACTGCAATCGCGTTAAAGGAGTTCGCCCGTCCCACGGTATGAATGGCCCGGTTAAGAGCCTGTTCGATGTCCGAGTGGTTCCGGAGCTCTTCCCGGTACCTGGTGTAGAAATGAATACTGTAATCAATGCCAATTCCCACGGCGATACTGGCGATCATGCTGGTGGCCACGTCCAGCGGAATGGCACTCCACCCCATTATACCGAAATTCAGCAATACCGTTACGGCAATGGGAATGCTGCAAAAGGCGCCCCGCCGGATTGATTTCAATAACACGCTGGTGATGAGAAACGCAAACACCACTGCGGAAATCAGGCTCCGGATCTGGCTGGTCAGGATGAGATCCATCAATTTTTCACCCAGCACGGGCACCCCGGTAACGGTCACCTGTTCCCCGCTGCTTCCGAATGAGGCGTTCACCAGTTGATGCACCCGGTCCAGGATTCCCTTGGTATCCCGGCTTTTGGTGCTCCCGTTCATCACCCGGATCCTGAGTTCCCGGTGATCAAAGTCCACGAAATCGCTCAGGATATTCTCACTTCCGGATTCCAGTAAGAGCAAATACTGGGCGATCCCGGCATCCGGCAGCCGGTCGAAAGCGGAATCATCGCCGTGTAAGGCCCGGTTCTCCTCTTCCAGTAAATCCACGACCGACATGGGGTGGGACAGCATGGGGATCCCGGCGACCGCCTGTTGGAGGCTGTCGACTTTTTGCAGAAACGCCGGGTCTTCTATTCCGTTCTCCTCGCCGGTATCGATGATAATTTCCAGAGAGGAAGCACCGCCGAATTCGGCGTTCACCAGGTCATGGGCCCGCCGCACATTGCTTTCTCTGGGAAAGAATGTGATATAATTGGTTTCGGGTTGGATCTTCGGAATGACCCAGAGTGACAGGGCGATGCAGAGCAGAACGGTCCCCACTACGTACCACGGATACCGGTGAACGATCGTGCTGATTCGATCGAATACCCAGTCCAGCCCTCGCCTGCGTTCGGCGGACACAAAACGCTTCGGCGGCCGGAGCGTCAGCAGGGAAGCGGGTAAAAATGTAATGGATACCAACAAGGCGACCAGAATCCCGAAGGCCGTCAGGAGGCCGAAATCCTTGATGATGGACAAACTGGATAACCCCAGGGAAGAGAAGCCCGCCACGGTCGTAATACCGGCTATGACAATGGCAATGCCCACATTCAGGATACTTTCGGACACCGCTTCTTCCCTGCCGATTCCGTGAAGCTGATCCTCGTAAAACCGGGCCAGCAGGTGGATAGCGTATGCACTACCCACACTCACCAGTAAAATCGGCAGCCCGGTGCTGATAATGGATAAACTCTGTCCAATCCAGCCCGAAAATCCGATAGTACCGATCAAACTGATGAACACAATAATCAACGGCAGCAACACGCCCCGAACGCTTCGAAAAGCCCAGAACAGGATCAACATAACCACCAAGCTCACGAAGGGGAGCAGCCGTATAATATCACCTTTCATCCTGGCGGCGATCTCTTCGGTCAGGACCGGACTCCCGGTGAAGTAAGTCTCCTCCCCGTTCGCCTCAACCCGGGACCGGATGTTCTCCACCGCCTGATACACCTGTTTCTGGTCAGCCTCCGGCTTCATCTGGATGAGGATGTTTGCGTACCGGAAGTCGTTGGAGACCATCGTGCCCAGATACCGGGGCTTGTGGGAGATTTTTTGCCGGATGTCCGCCGCTTGCTCCGCTGTTTCCGGCAAATCCGGGACCAGCGGTCCGACCTCGACGGTCAAGTCCTCACCGTGAATTTCCTCGATGTTCGTGATACTGCGCACCTTCGACACCCCGGTGATCTCTCCGAGACGCGTGGTCAGGGAATCTATCGTGTGCAGCGCGGAGACCGTTAATCCGTCGGGCGTTCCCAGCACCAGGACCATAAACTCGGCACCGCCGTATTTTTCGCTGATCCGATCGAACGTTTGCACGGCGGGATCATCGTCCGGGAACATGTGCCGGAGATCGGTATTGATGGTGATATCGAAGGCATGATATCCCAGAAAACCGGTTATCAACAGGGTTGCGATCAGGATACTTTTTGGAAAACGGTGAACGAAATCCCGGATGAAATGCACGTTCGCTCCTCTTCCGCAGTCAGAACTGACTGGTCAGTTCTGTAAATATACCCGAAAATTTATCACGGAATCAAGAGGCATTTTTGCACTGACTGATCCAGGAGTTCGCTAGAGAAACCACATCCGCCAATGGCAGAACATTAATTGACACGGATTAAATGGAATAATAAAGATTTATCTTATTTGATCCCCCCAACCCCGGCGCGGACAGCCCTAACAGGGGTGTTAGCGCTTAAAGCACCGGAGGAGTATCTCGAACGGCCGGGTGCAACACCCAACGTTCTCAGCATGTTCTCCCCTTTCTCTATCAAGAGAAAGGGGAGTCAGAGAGGATAGAGTTGTTGTTGCAGGCTCCGTCGTGCTATGCCTCCGGCCCCTTTCCCCGCCAATAACTCACCTCCTGTTTTCCTCTCTCCTACCAGAGAGGGGGACTCCATGCTCGGAACGGCCGATGCAATACCAGACCAACTCGCCGCGCTCCTCCTTTCTCATGTTAAAAGGAGGGGGCAGGTAGAGCGACGTGATAGATCGCTGGGGTGGCGGAGGCCAGATAAATGAATTCGGCGTACCGATGTAGAGCGAGATAATAAGTCGCTGGCGGAGGAATGGGAAGGTCAATGCCTAACATGTGCGTATCCCGAAGACCCCTCTCCCCAGCGAGATACCATCTCGCTCTACATCCTCCCTCGGCGCTGACAGCAGGAATATCTCGAATGGCCAGACGCAACACCCAACGCTCTCAAGGCGTTCTCCCCTTTCTCTTGCAAGTCGAAGATCCCGACTTGTCGGGGAGAAAGGCCTCGAAGAGGTAAAGGAGTCAGTGGGGATAGAATTGTTGCTGGTGGATATCTCGGACAGCAGGATTATGGTCAGTGATATGACTGGTTATCTGCCCCTCGGGACCTACTCCGATCCCATACCCCAGCGGATGTCCAGTTCCCGGTTGGCCCGCACTTCGTCGATGCGCTTGACCGGTGTGGTATGCGGAGCGCTCAACACCAGTTCGGGATCCTCCCGGATTTCCCGGTCGATCTGATGCAGCACGCCGATGTATCGGTCCAGGGTTGCCCGGGACTCCGATTCGGTGGGTTCCATCATGAGGGCCTCCTTGACGATCAGCGGAAAATAGATGGTCGGAGCATGAAAATCGAAATCCAGCAGACGCTTGGCAAGGTCCAGGGTTTTCACGCCTTGTTTTTTCTGCCGGGACCCTGAGAGGACGAATTCGTGCATACATCGCTGGGAATGGGGGAGATCGAAGATATCCCGAAGATTTTCCCGCAGATAGTTGGCATTGATTATGGCGTTTTTGGAGAGCGCCTTCAGGCCCCGGGCGCCCAGCATCCGGATGTAGGTATAGGCCCGTACCATCATGCCGAAATTTCCGTAATAGGTGTGGATTTTCCCGACGGAATCCGGCCGGTCCCAATCGAAGTAGTACTTTTCCTCCGAAGAGTCGTATTCGATGACCGGTCTGGGCAAGAACGGCTTCAGCGTTTCGGTGACCCCGATGGGACCGGACCCCGGCCCGCCGCCGCCATGCGGGGTGGAAAAAGTCTTGTGCAGGTTCAGATGGGTGATGTCAAACCCCATGTCGGCCGGCCGGACAACACCCAACAGCGCATTCATGTTGGCGCCGTCCATATACATCAGGGCGTCCACGCTGTGCAGCAACTCGGTGATTTCGAGGATGTCTTCCTCAAACAGCCCCAGAGTATTGGGATTGGTCAGCATCATTCCGGCGACTTCTTCGGTGACCAGAGATTTGAGATCGGCGACGTCCACCAGCCCGCGTGGGTTGGATTTGACCTCCAGGGCTTCGAACCCACCCATGGCCACGCTGGCGGGATTGGTTCCGTGGGCGGAATCCGGAATAATGACGTACCGGCGGTTCGTACGGCCCTGCTTGTGATGGTATTTCCGCATGAGCATCACTCCGGTGAGCTCCCCATGCGATCCCGCCGCCGGCTGGAGGGTAAAGGCGTTCATGCCGGTAATGGCGCACAGGAGCTGCTCCAGCTCATAATACAACCGCAGCACGCCCTGCAGGGTTTCCACCGGCTGCTCCGGATGGACTTCGGCGAACTCCGGCATGGCTGCGATGGCGTCGTTAATCTTGGGATTGTACTTCATGGTGCAGCTCCCCAGCGGATAGAGGTTTTTATCCACGTGGTGATTCTTGGCCGACAGGTTCACAAAATGCCGGACTACCTCCGGTTCGCTCACTTCCGGCCATGCCGGTGGAGTCTCCCGCAGGTATTCCCCGGGGATCAAGTCGGTTAATTCCTGTTCCGGCACGTCGCAGTCCGGCAGCTGACACCCCAGTTTTCCGGGCGTGCTCAATTCATTGAGTAGCGGTGTTTCCATTCAGAGTTACCCCTTATGCGTCTGGTGAGAAAGTCCGAATAGTACATGTTTCATTTTACTGTCGGGAGATACTCCCGGATATTCTGCAGCACGTCATCCAGTTTGTCCACGTCCCGGCCGCCAGCAGTGGCCTGATGGGGTCGGCCGCCTCCGCCGCCTCCCAACGCCTTGCCGATCTCCCGGACAATGGAACCGGCTTTCACGCCCTGTTTGACGAGATTATCCGAGACCACGCACACCACCGATGGTTTTTCATCCACGATGGCGGCCAGGATCCCGATGCCGCCGCCGTTCAACGACTGGAGTTTATTCCGCAGCAAATCCCCGTAATTTTCCAGGCCTTCCCGATCAGCGACGCTCACCTTTTTCGCGACCACTTCGTATCCGTCGTGCTGAAAACTATCCGCCAGGAGATCTTCCAGGTTTTCCGCCCGCTGGCTTTCTTTGGCCAGCGCCAGTTCCCGCTCCATTTCCCTGGAGGTTCGCTGCAGCAATTGAATCCGATCCGGTAACTCTTCGGGCGTGCAATTCAATAATTTCCGGGCTTCTTCCAGCAGCTCCTCCTGTTTCCGGAGCTGGGTTTCCACCGCATCCCCGGTGATGGCCACAATCCGGCGAACGCCTGAAGAAATGGAGGATTCCGACTGGATCTTAAATAACCCGATATCGCCGGTGCGGTTCACGTGGGTGCCGCCGCAGAGTTCCTTGGAATAATCCCCCACCTGCACCACGCGCACTTCGTCACCGTACTTCTCGCCGAACAGGGCCGTCGCGCCTTCGGCTTTGGCCTGATCGAACGCCGTCACCCGGGATTCCAGTCCGATGTTGTCCAGAATCCTCTCATTCACCTGGTGCTCGATTTCCCGGATCTGCTCCGGGGTGAGCCGTTCGTAGTGGGTGAAATCAAACCGCAGGTAGTCCGGATGGACCAGGGAACCGGCCTGGTTCACGTGTTCGCCCAGCACATTTTTCAGAGCCCGGTGCAGCAAATGGGTGGCGGTGTGATTCCGCATGGTCCGGCGCCGGCGCTCCAGATCGATTTCGGCCCGCACCTCCGGTCCGGTGATTTCATTCCCTTCCATCAGCGTGGCTTGGTGCAAATAGGTCTCGCCGTCTGCGCCTTTCCGGGTATCGGTGACCCGGAGCATGAAATTTTTTCCCCGCAGATACCCGGTATCGCCGACCTGGCCACCGGCTTCCGCATAGAACGGCGTCTCGGCCAGCACCACTTCCAATCCGCCATTTTTAGTGCGGTACTTGCGGATTTCAGTATCCACGGCATGTTCCGTGTACCCGAGGAACTGCGAATGCTCGCCCTGGGTCAGGACGGTCCATTCGCCGGCTGCTTCCTCTTCCCGGGCAAACTTGCCGGCCTGCCGGGCCCGTGCCCGTTGCGCCTCCATGTGTTCATGGAAGCCGTCCATATCAATGGAATATCCCCGCTCCTCCAGCATCAGTTGGGTGAGATCGACCGGGAAACCGTAGGTATCGTACAGGCGGAACGCGTCTTCTCCGGGCAGGATGGTGTCATCCCGGCTTTCCATCTCCTGCACCATGGATTCGAAAATCTCCAGTCCCCGGTCCAGGGTTTCGTTAAAGGATTCCTCTTCGGCCCGGATGACCTTCTCCACGTGGGATTGTTTTTCCCGGACTTCGGGAAAGGCTTCTTCCATGATATCCGCCACGGTATTCACCAGCCGGTAGATAAACGGCTCCTTCCTCTCCAGTTGCCGGCCGAATCGGGCGGCGCGGCGCAAAATTCGGCGCAGCACATAGCCCCGTCCTTCGTTGGAGGGCAGCGCTCCGTCGGCGATGGCAAAAGTCAGCGCCCGGACATGATCCGCAATCACCCGGTGGGGCGTGCCCTGGGATCCCAGGGCATATTTCGCGCCGCTGAGTTTTTCGATTTGCCGGATGATGGGAAGGAACAGATCCGTATCGTAATTAGACTTTTTCTCCTGCAGAAGCGCCACAATTCGCTCGAACCCGGCGCCGGTATCCACGTGCCGTTTGGGGAGATCGTGCAGTTCCCCCTGTTCATCCCGGTTGGACTGGATGAAGACCAGATTCCACACTTCGATGAACCGGGCGCATCCCCCGTTGACCGCACAGGAATGACCTTCCACGTCCTGCTTATCGCAGTATTCCGGTCCCCGGTCGATATGGATCTCCGAGCACGGGCCGCAGGGACCGGTCTCTCCCATCTCCCAAAAATTGTCTTTATCGCCGAACTGCAGCACCCGGTCCGGAGAGATATCCGTGACCTGCGGCCAGAGTTCCTCCGCTTCCTGGTCCGTGTAATGGACAGTGGCATAGAGGTTTTCCCTGGGCAGTTGCCATACCCCGGTCAACAGATCCCAGGCGAATTCGATGGCTTCGGCTTTGTAGTAGTCACCGAAAGACCAATTGCCCAGCATTTCGAAGAAGGTGTGATGGTAGGTATCCTTCCCCACCACCTCCAGATCGTTGTGTTTCCCGCTCACCCGGATACACTTCTGGCTGTTGACCGCCCGGGGCGGATCAGGCGGAGCTTCCCGTTCCAGGAAGATCCCCTTGAACTGGTTCATCCCCGCATTGGTGAACAGCAGCGTGGGATCGTCTACCGGCACCACCGGACTGCTCCGAATGAACTTGTGTCCCCGGTTTTCGAAAAACTCGATAAACGATTGCCGAACTTCAGCCGATTTCATCATAAAAGTCGGTTCTCTCCTCCTTCGAATTCGTCCTCTTCTTGGTCAGTTTGTCCTTGTACGTCAAAAACTGAAGGCAGTTTCCACGCTGGTGGTCCGGATGATTTCATTGGAGCCCTCGATCTTGCCGTCGCCGTTTCGATCCAGGTACGTTTGCCGGTATCCGAAGATCAGTTGCACGTTCCCCCCGATCTGATAGCCCAGCCGGTATCCGATAATAGTGGATTCGTCCTTGAGTTTAAACAGATTGGCGCCCCGGACATGCGCTTTCCGGAAGTAGGCGTGCGCCGAAGATATCTTTGGAATAATGCTGGTATTTAAGCCCGCGTCTGCGTAAAAGGACCGGTCCTGGTACCGCCCCCGGTAATCCTGATAGACGGAGCGGATCTGGATGTAATCGAACAGATTGAAACTCAGGCTGCCATAGTATCCTTTCAGCCGGTCGGTCATCCGGGGTAACAGCCGGGCGGCCTTGGTCATGACCTCCAGGGTATCGGCGCCGGAGGGCGTCTGGGCTTGCTGAAAACTCACCCGCTGGATATCGTACGCCCGGTCGAAGAATTCTCCCACGAAATACCGGCTGAAAATCCGGTATTCGAAGGTGATGTTCATCTGCACGTTGAACGGAAACCGGGTATCGAAACTGATCCCGGGGGCGCCGATTCCCCAGCCGTTGGTGTCCACAGCCGCAACGGCATTCTTTTCGTTCAGAAGCATGGCGGACTGGGCATACAGAAATAACTTGGTGTACTCGGTATTCAGAAATGGCAGCGGCAACCCGATATCCACCCCGACCTCCGTTACGCTGGGGGCGTCGGCCTGTTTGATGTTAAACGGTTCCGGCTTGGTCTGGGCCCCATCCGGATCCAGGGTATAGTTCAACTGGTTCTGAATATCATTCAGCCGGGAATCCGCGGCCGGATTATCCGCCCAGCCGTCCCCGTCCTGATCCAAATCCACGTTATCCGGGATCCCGTCTCCGTCGGAATCGACCGAGGCGTTTTTATCCTTGGGAAAATCATCGACCTGATTGGGATAGCCGTCGCCGTCTTCATCCGGCAGCCCCAGGTACGGATTTACGTCGCTCACGGCGGTCGCGCCGATCACGAACGGGCCGAACCCGTCGTACGTCAACCGCGCGCCCACCAACCCCGGGCCATTGATTTCCTTGAAATTCGCCACAAATCCTTCGGCGCCGAAGGGGCCGGTTTTAATCCGGAAACGGCCGCCGACCCGGCGGATGCCCGGATAATCGATGGTATTGGTGTAATCATTCACAATCAGCCCGTATCCCAGCGTCACACTGCTGAGCGCCCCGGCCCGGAGGTAAAAATTATCGTTCGGCAACCCCCACCGGAGGTAATAAATTTTGTCCAGGATGTCTTTGGGCTGGTTCCATTCGTCCGTCCGGAAGTTGCCGTTAGCGTCAAAATATAACGGCAGATCCAATCCCACACCGAATTTGCCGATGCTGAATTCCGGTCGCAAGGTAATGGAGTTGTAGAGCTGGCCGTTGAGGGTAACGGCCCCGATGCCGCCCCCCATGGTCACTCCCTGCTTTCCCGGCTGCTCTTTGGTATAGATTTGGCCCTGCACCCCCTGGGCTCCCAGGATGAAAACGATACTCAACACAATGAATACCCATTTCATGACGCCGCCTTCCGTTTTTGTTCAATTCGTAAAAGTTATTTTGATTCGATTTGACTTTCAATATGAATCTCGGGGTTCCGGGACTCCTTTTCCGGTGTTTCCCGGATGTGACTCCCCGCCAGCCTTTATTATCGGCAAACCCGTTCCGGTCTGAAGAGAGAGCCGTCTCAATGTACGGAATCAGCGGAGAAGTAACAGAAACGTGGGATTACCCGGACAGCTCGGCGGGAATTACTTCATTGATCACATCCCAATGGAACCCCCGCCGGGCCAGGTACCCGGTCAGCCGCCGGTAAGCGGTCTCTTTGTCCACCCCTCGCAAGATGGCCATTTTTTTGGACGCCGCCTGGCGGGCCAAATCCTGTTCGTCGTATTTTCGGTACATTTGCTCGATGGTGGTGTTGATAATCCGATCCGGGACCTGTTTCTTATTCAGTTCCGCCCGCAACCTGAGCGGTCCGATGTTTTTTCTGGTCAGGAGGTCTTCTGCAAACAGGGTGGCGAATTCCGTGTCGTCCAGATACTCTTTGGCCAGCAAATCCTCGATGACCGCCTCGACGACCTCTGGTTGGAACCCTTTCTCACCGAGTCTGCCCCGCATTTCCGCCACGCTCCGCTGGCGGTACTTCAACAACCGGAAGGCCGCTTCCCGGGCCCGGAACCGTTCATCCGCCGTCCGGAGCCGGTCCACCTCGTCCTGAGAGATAGCGTCGCCGGTCCCGAGCCCGGCTTTTAACAGGATCCCTCCATCAATGCCCAGGGCGAATTCGCCATCCAGAAAGAGAGAATAGCGCCGGGTGTTCTTTTTTTGCGGTTCAATGGCGGTAATCTTCACAACGGATCTCCCAGAGAAAGGTGGGGTGGGCCGGTCCCGGCTTTCGACGTGAATCGCTCCGGAATCCGTCCGTTCCCATCACATCGGGACCGGTTGCACCAGTCCGGGCGGACAGGCCCCATTCCGGCCGGCCCGAAACATCCTGTATAGGAAAGGGTCCCGGGGCTCAGGACTCTTCTTTGGCCACTTCTTCTTCCGGTGCTTCCTCGGGTTCCAGCATCCCCAGAGAAGCTTTGACTTCCTTTTCGACTTGCGAGCAAATATCGGGATTGTCCTTCAGAAACTGCTTGGCGTTTTCCCGGCCCTGGCCCAGCCGTTCGTCGCCATACGAATACCAGGAACCCGCTTTATCGACGATATCGGCATCCACGGCCAGATCCAGCAGATCGCCTTCATAGGAGATCCCCACTCCGTACATGATGTCGAACTCCACCTCTTTAAACGGCGAAGCGACTTTGTTCTTGACGATCTTCGCCCGGGTCCGGTTCCCGACCATGTCGGATCCTTCCTTAATGGACCCGATCCGGCGGATGTCCACCCGGATCGAGGTATAAAATTTCAGCGCCCGGCCGCCGGTGGTGGTTTCCGGATTCCCGAACATCACCCCGATTTTCTCCCGCACCTGGTTGATAAAAATCACCGTGGTCTTGGATTTATTCACGGCACCGGCCAGTTTTCGCAGCGCCTGGGACATCAGGCGGGCCTGGAGCCCCATGTGGGCGTCCCCCATTTCGCCTTCCAGTTCCGCCCGCGGGACCAAGGCCGCCACCGAATCAATGACGATAACGTCAATCGCGCCGGACCGCACCAGGGTTTCGGTGATCTCCAGCGCCTGTTCGCCGTTGTCTGGCTGGGAGACCAGCAGGTTGTTGATATCCACGCCCAGTTTCTTGGAGTAAATCGGATCCATGGCGTGTTCCGCGTCGATGAAGGCGGCATACCCGCCCCGCTTCTGGGCTTCCGCGATGACGTGCAGCGCCAGGGTGGTTTTTCCCGATGCTTCGGGACCGTAGATTTCCGAAATCCGGCCCCGGGGGAAACCTCCCACACCCAGCGCGGCATCCAGCGACAGGCAGCCGGTCGGGATGGCCGGCACGCTTACCTTGGCGCCCTCATCGCCCAACCGCATAATGGATCCCTTGCCGAATTGCTTATCGATTTGCGATACCGCCAATTCAACCGCTTTTTGTTTCTCTTTATTATTGGGTCCGTCAGCCATACAATTTCCTCCGGATTCCTAAGATGGTTTTTCGTCTCAAAGATTGATAGTGTGCAAGGAGGTATACACGGCGCCATCCGGCTGCAGGTCGCTCTGGTAGCAGACGATGGATTGTACCGGGATGACGGCATCCGGGACCTCCAGGTGTAAAAAGGTATCGACCTGGCGCCGGGAAATTCCCCGGCGTTTCACCCGTCCCAGGGTGAGATGGGGGTGAAACTTTCTCCGGTCCGGTGCAACCCCCTCCTGCTCCGACCGGGTCTCTATCCGTTCCGCCAGATGCATCACTGGGTCCGTTTGCTCCAGGCCAACCCACAGTACCCGGGCTCTCCCGGGATTCGGGAACACCCCGGTCTGTGTGAGCGGCACCTGGTGAGGCTCCGGCAACTCCACATCCTCGAGTGCTTCCCAGAGATGGCGGGCACGCTCCTCCTCTACCTCACCGATAAATTTCAGGGTGAGGTGCGTACTCGCCGGTTTCACCCACCGTACCCGGCCGGACAGGTCCCGCAGTTGATCCTGCAAATCCTGCAGGATCCGTTGCACCTCGTCCGGTAATGGTACGGCAAAAAAGATACGTATCATAATCGTGTGTGTTCGTCGTCTTGCAGCGCCAGCCGGAGCATGTTTAACGCGGCCCACACCGCCCGTTCTTTATTGAGCCGGCGATCCTGCCCGAAGACGAATCGTTTGGTTTGCACCCGGCCGCGAATCCCACAGCCGATGTACACCAATCCCACCGGCTTGGCGTCCGTCCCGCCGGTAGGACCGGCGATCCCGGTGGTCGCAAGCGCCGCATCGGTTCCGGCCGCCTGCAGCGCGCCGCGTACCATGGCTTCGGCCACTGCTTCACTCACGGCCCCGTGGCGTTCGATAAGATCCCCGGACACCTGCAGCCGGTCCGTTTTCGCCTGGTTGCCGTAGGTAATGAATCCCTCCATGAAATAGTCCGAACTGCCCGAAATGTTGGTGAATTCGTCCGCCAGCAGCCCGCCGGTACAGGATTCCGCCGTGCTCACCGTGAACGTGCGCTGCCGGAGTTCCCGGCCCACCACGGCCGCCAGGGATTCATCCTGTTCCGTGTAGACGATCTTGCCCAGCCGGTTCGTGATCGCCCGGGTTATTTCCTGCAGCCGGGTGGCGTTCTCCGCCGTGTCGTCGGCGATCAACCGGATGTCCACTCCGAAGACATGGGGCAGGTAGGCCACGGCGCCGGCCGGTAACGGGTCGACGATTTCCGCGATCTCCCGGGCGATGGTGGATTCCGGGACGCCGGAGGTCCGGATTAACCGGGTGAGGGAGTGCCGGCCTTGCTCCTCACTCAAGAGCGGGATAATCTGATGCCGGACCAGATGTTTCATTTCGTAGGGAATGCCGGGGAGACAGAACAGGTGTTTCCCTTCCCTGGCATAATGGATGAGCGGAGCGGTCCCGGCTTTGTTGGTGATAATTTCGGCATCCTGCGGAACCAGTGATTGCTGTTTGTGCTGTTCGGTGATCTCGATTTTATGGCTGGAAAGCCGTTCTTTCAGATGCTGGAAGGTCGGCTCGTGAAACACCAGGTCGCTGCCGAAAAATTCCGCCACCACTTCCATGGTGATATCGTCGGACGTGGGGCCTAATCCGCCGGTGGTCAGAATAATATCGGCGGCACCCCACAGGTACCGCAACGCGTGGAGAATCTGCGGCCGATTGTCTCCGATGGTCAGGGTTTCCTCCACCGGAAATCCCTGCTCCAGCAATTCCCGCCCCAACCAGGACGCATTGGTATTCACCGTCACGCCGGACAGCAATTCGTTCCCGATAGTTAAGAGTGCCGTTTTCATATAAACAACATCCCGATCTGAAAAATGAGCGCCGCATATATACCGGCGGCGACATCATCCAGCATGATTCCCCATCCACCATGTGCGCTCTGTATCTGGTTTACTGGGACCGGTTTCACTATATCAAATATACGAAACAAAGCGAAACCGAACAAGAACGCCCACAAGGCATGGGGTACGAACAGTAGTGTAATCCACATCCCGGCGACTTCGTCAATGACGATATACCCCGGATCCCGCATTGCCGAGTGCTGTTCCACGACCTCTCCGCTCCATACCCCGATGAAAAAGAGTACGACCGTTATAAGGATTGCAAACGCCAACGGCAGAAGACCAATAAACCAGAAAAGGATTGCGGCCACCACACTTCCCGCCGTCCCGGGGGCCACAGGGAAGAAACCAACCCCGCCGAACGTGGCTATGGCCAGAGAAAATTTGCCACCGGAAGGTTCTGGACTGGTGCCCGGCATTTACGATTTAGCGGCCAGCAAGCGCTTAATATTCGCGCGGTTCACATAAATGTAATGCACGCCGGACGCCACGGTCAGCAGGGTCACCACCAGCATCAGCCACCAGATGCCCCCGTGGGCCTGAAGCCAGCGCAGCTGGGGATGCACCCCTGTAAACAGCGGCCAGGCTTTTACCAGAAAGAAGGCCAGCAGTGAGTAGATTGCCACCATCTGGACCACCGTTTTCGATTTGGCGAAATAGCTGGTTTCCAGGGTGGAATTCCGGGAGATCATCCACAGCCGTAATGCGGTGATCCCCACATCTCTGATGGCGATCAGAATAAACATCCAGAGCGGATACAGCCCCATAAACCAGATGGCCGCGAAAGCGGACAGCACCAAAATCTTGTCGGCCAGGGGATCGACGAATTTTCCCCAGGCGGAAACCACCTGGTACTTCCGGGCCAGGTACCCGTCATAGGCATCCGTCGTGGAGGCGACAATAAACACCAGGAGCGCCAGCAGCGTGTTCAGGAACCCACCGCTGATCAGGAAGAACAAAAACAGGGGCGTCAGGATAATTCGAAGCGTGGTGAGTTGATTCGGCAACCGCGCCAGCCATTTATTGTCCATGGAAGTACCGTTGGCCATCAGACGTTCACCCGGCCTTCCAGCGCCCGGGAGAGAGTTGCTTCATCGAGATATTCCACGTCACTCCCCACCGGAATACCCCGGGCCAGGCGGGAGACCCTGACTTCTCTGGATTTTAGCAATTTTGTGAGGTAGTGGGCGGTCGTTTCCCCCTCCACGCTGGGATTGGTCGCCAGAATGACTTCCTCCACCCCGTCCAGGCGCTGCATCAGCTCCTCCACGTTGAGATCTTCGGGGCCCACGCCATCCAGTGGCGAGAGGAGGCCACCCAGGACGTGATATAATCCATGGTACTCGCTGGTTTTCTCGAGCGCCAGCACGTCCATGGCATCTTCCACCACACAGATAATCGATTGTTCGCGCTTGACATCACTGCAGATGCGGCAGGGATCGCCTTCGGCAATGTTGTAGCAGATGCTGCAATGCTTGATTTTATCCTTGGTATCGATGATGGCCTGCGCCAGCAACACCGCCTCTTCCCGGCTGCTGCGGAGGAGATGAAAGGCGAGTCGCTGGGCGGTTTTCCTACCCACGCCCGGGAACTTGGTCAGTTCATCGATGAGATGTTGCAGAGTATCGGGAATGCCTTCCATGCACTACATTCCCGGGAAATTCATGCCCTGGGGCAGATTTCCCAGGAGTCCTCCTGTGGCCTCGTTCATTTTTTCCTGCGCGGCTTCCCCCGCCTTGGTCAGGGCCTGATTGACGGCGGCGACGATCAGATCCTCCAGGATTTCCGGGTCGTCCTCCAACACTTCCGGCTCGATCTTGACTTCCAGGACCTCCTGTTTGCCATTGGCCGCCACCGTCACCATACCGCCGCCGGCGGATCCTTCCACCCGGATATCGCCCAACTGCTCCTGGGCTTCGGCCAGCTTCTTCTGAACCTGCTGCGCCTGTTTCATTAAATTTCCCATGCCGCCTTTTGCCATTCTATTGCCTCGCTTCCATAGTTATCGAATGATTTCTCCATCGAAATGATTAATGATTGCCTGGGTAATGGGATCGCCGATGATCTGGCTTTCCCCGGGTTCCTGCGGTTTGTTGGTTTTCCCCACCCGGCATTTTAACCGCACGTCCCAGTGAAAATAGTCACGGATAAAGTTCTCGACCTGGGCGGACTTTTCCACCACGGTCTTCATGTGAAACTTGCAGGATTCGTCGAACAGCACTTCCAGCACTTTCCCCCGGGCAGCCACCGGTTCGCACTCGCTCAGGAACTGGCCCAGCAAGCCCGTCTTCTCCTTGACGTAATCAGTAAACGGAGCCCACTGCTGCTGGAGAGCCGCGATATCCTTCCCGGTCCCGTCGGCCGCCGCTTCCTCCTGTCCGGCAGCAGATTCCGGGCCGGGCTCCTGCTGCGTAGCGGACCGGGGGGATTCTTCGGGCGGGTCCTCCCGCGTGCTAATTTTTGTTTTTTTTTGACCGATATTCCGTCGGGTCTTCCGGCCCGTCTTTTTTTTCCCGGGATTCGGGGCGGGAGCTTCCGGCGACGTACTCTCCCGGGGAGTATTCCCTCCGCCGCCATCTTCCCCCAGGAGATCATCCAGCCGGACGCTCCGGTCAAAATGCACCAGTTTTAATAAAAAGTTTTCCAGGAAGATCCGCTGGTTGCGCACCTGCCGGAATTGCATCTGTGCAGCCAGGGTTAAATTCAGCAAGCGCAGCAGATCCCGGCTGTCATAACCCCCGGCGGCCCCGGCGAACTGTTCCAGATAGGATTCGGGGACTTCCACCAGCCCGGCCTCCGGTTTATCGGCGGCCTGAATCACCAGAAGGTTGCGCCAGAAATCGGCCAGCCCGTTTAAAAACTCGCCCAGATCATAGCCGGACTCCATGACCCCGGCCAGTAACTCCAGCGCTCCGGCCACATCCTGCCCCTGCTGGATTTCGGTCAGCCGGAGATAAATATCATAATCAACGACACCCAGGACAGACGCCACGCTTTCGTCGGTAATGTCCTGCCCGGAAAACGAGATCACCTGATCCAGCAGACTCTCGGCGTCCCGCATACTGCCATCGGCCTTCCGGGCGATGAGGGTGAGGGCGCCCTGGCTAATGGACAGATCTTCCGCGTCGCAGATCATCTGCAGCTGTTCCCGGATCACCGGCAGGGGGATGCGCTTGAAATCGAACCGTTGGGTCCGGGAAATGATGGTGGGCAGCACCCGTTCCGGTTCCGTGGTCGCGAAGATAAATTTCACATGGGCGGGCGGTTCTTCCAGAGTTTTCAGGAGGGCGTTGAATGCCGAAGTGGAGAGCATGTGCACTTCATCGATGATATAGATCTTGTATTGCCCGTCGGACGGCGGATACTTGACGGCTTCCCGCAAGTCCCGGATATTTTCCACCCCGTTATTCGATGCGCCGTCGATTTCCAGGACGTCGAAGCTGCGCCCGGCGGTAATTTCCCGGCAATTCTTACATTCATTACAGGGATTCGAATCCTGGGGATTGGTACAGTTGAGGTATTTCGCCAGGATGCGGGCGGTGGTGGTTTTCCCGACCCCCCGGGGGCCGGTAAACAAATAAGCATGGGCCAGCCGGTTCTGCCGGATAGAATTCTGGAGGGTCACGGCCACATGCTGTTGTCCCACCACCTCTTCAAAGCGTTGGGGCCGCCATTTGATCGAAAGCACCTGATAGGTCATGAATTTCCCCGAACCGGTCTGCGCCGGTGATCTTAGTAAAAAAAGGGCTGTGCACCTGAAGTTGAATTGATGGAGGCTGAATTTCCCGAAGCAGCCAGCTCCACCGGAGTGCCCCTGCGGCACATAGTAGATTACTTACCGCTGCTCCCTTCCGGGCCTGACGGGGTTCGGCAACTTCCTATTGCGCAGGACTCCAATTTCAACACCGCTTACTCCGGGAGCTCCAGGTCATCAATCCTCATCCAGGCATTCGACCCTGCTATAGCGGGTTGCAGGTACAGGGCACCGCTACCTCCCCATCTAGCACAGCCCAATTGTCAAAAATCTTCACTTCCGGATGAAGTGATCTGCATTTTTATACAGTATGCAAATGTATTTGTTCAAGGCTCCGGTTTCAAGAAGAGAGTTCTGCCCGAAGAGTTCCGACCGTCCGTCGGGACGGCGGAAGTTATTTTTTCGGGCGGTAGACATGCGTGCTGGGGCCGAAATATAGCTCCGCCGCTTCCATCACGGTTTCCGACAGGGTCGGATGCTGATGAATAGTGAGTTTCAGATCGGTGACTGTAGCGGCCATTTCAATGGCCAGCACCCCTTCGGCGATCATCTCGCCGGCATCGAGGCCCACGATCCCCATCCCGAGGATGCGTTCGGTTTCCGGATCCACTAATAGCTTGGTGAGGCCGTCGTTCCGTCCCAGGGTGGTCGCCCGTCCGGACGCGCCCCAGGGGAATTTGGCCACTTCGTAGGGAAGGTCCTTTTCCTTGGCTTCGCTTTCTGTTAAACCGCACCAAGCTACTTCCGGATCGGTAAACACCACCGCCGGAATAGCGTAGGGTTCAAAGGCCACCTTCTCCCCGGCAATCGCCTCCGCCGCAACGATACCTTCATGCGTTGCCTTATGCGCCAGCATGGGTTCACCAGCGATGTCACCAATGGCATAAATAGAAGACTCGGTGGTTTGGCGCCGGGCGTTCACTTTCACGAATCCCCGGTCGGTGATTTCGACGCCGGTGTTTTCCAACCCCAGTCCGCCGGTGTCGGGTTTCCGTCCTACGGATACTAATACTTTATCATAGATCTTGTTAAATTCTTCCCCTTGCTCCGGTGCAATGGTCACCTTCAGCCCATTCTTTTGTTCCTTAATTTCCGTCACTTTCGAGCGAAGCATGACATCTGTAAACTGATTTTCCACCTGCTTTCTTAGAATTTTCACCAGGTCCTGATCCGCCCCCGGCAGCAGGTTGGGCATCATTTCCACCACCGAAACTTCCGAACCCAGCACCTGGTACACCTGCCCCAGTTCCAATCCGATGTAACCGCCGCCGACCACCAGGAGTTTATCCGGAATATCCCGCAACGACAGCGCGTCAGTGGAATCCATCACCCGCTCGCTGTCCGGAAACAGCCCCGGAATCATCACCGGTTGCGATCCGGTGGCCAGAATGGCCTGTTCGAACCGGAGTTGCTGCTCACCGTCATCTGTTTCTATCCGCAGAGTATTGGCATCCGTGAAGGAACCCCGGCCCCTGATATATCGGATGTTCCGCAGATCGGACAGCTGCCCGACCCCACCGGTCAGTTTTTGAACCACGCTTTCCTTCCAGGCCCGCAATTTCGCCAAATCAATGTCCGGTTCCGGGTAGGTGATGCCCCACTCGGCGGCTTCTCTGGCTTCGGTGATTACCCGGGAAACGTGCAGGAGCGCCTTGGAAGGGATACACCCTCTGTACAGGCAGACGCCTCCCGGATTTTCCGCCGTATCAATCAATGCCACCTCGAGTCCAAGATCCGCCGCCTTGAAGGCCGCCGCGTATCCACCCGGTCCGCCTCCCAGAACAGCCACTTGCGTAGAATTCTCTGCCATACCTATCCGACTATCCTCTTCCGTTTATCAGGATTCAGCAACCTGGGTTACCAATTGACTCTGACACATTGGCCGGTCCGGATCATGCCGTGCGGGTTCACCCTTCCAGCGCCAGTAACAACGGCTCTTCCAGCGCATTGCAGACCCATCGGAGAAACCGGGCCGCATCCGCCCCATCCACGAGACGATGATCATAGGACAGTGAGAGCGGGAGCATGAGCCGGGGTTCGAACTCGCCGTCCCGATAGACCGGTTCCATCCGGGCCCGGGAAACCCCCAGGATGGCCACCTCCGGGGCGTTGACAATCGGAGAGAAATTGGTTCCGCCAATGCCACCCAGATTGGTGACGCTGAAGCACCCGCCCTGCATTTCATCCATGCCCAGTTTACGATCCCGGGCTTTCTGTGCCAATTCCTGAATTTCCACAGCCAGATCCAGGATGTTCTTTTGATTGACATCCTGAATGACCGGAACCAGTAATCCGCGCTCCGTATCCACGGCGATGCCGATATGGTAATATTGTTTATAAATGACCTGCTTATTCCCCATATCGATGCTGGCATTGAACTTGGGAAAGACCTTGAGAGCCGCGGCCACGACTTTCACCAGGATCGCCGTAACGGTGAGTTTCCCGCCCCGGGCTTCCGCCCGGGAGGACCACCGCTTCCGCAAGGCGTCCAGGTCGGTGATGTCCGCCGAGTCGTACTGGGTCACGTGCGGTACCGGCGCCCAGGAGCTCATCATGTGTTCGGCGGTCTTTCGCCGGACGTTGCTCATGGGTTCGGTTTCCACCGGGCCCCACTTGGAGAAATCCGGCAGCGGCTCGGTGGAAATGGGTGCGCCGGCTGCGGCCTGGCGCTGGGTATGTAACTGCTTGGAATATTTCTTCACGTCCTCCTGGGTGATCCGCCCTTCCGGGCCCGTACCCGGCACCGATTTAATGTCCACCCCGATCTCCCGCGCCAGGCGCCGGACCGAAGGCGCCGCCGGGACCAAATTGCCCGGACCCGGGGGTTCGTAGACCGGCTGCTCGCCCAATGACGGCGGTTGCACCTTGGAGGCCCAGGGTTCCTCGGGTTTCGGTGCGCCCGCCTCCGGCGGGGAAACCCCGGCTTCCCTCTCGGGAGCGGTGGCTTGTGCTCCTCCGGATTCCGCTTCTTCCTGCACGGCGATCTCGGCCGGCTCCGCCGTAGCCTCAGATTCCTCCTCTCCCGGTGGTTCCTCTTCCGTCTCTTCAATGGTAAAGAGCAAGGCGCCTACTTTGACATTGTCTCCTTCGCCGATGTGCACTTCCTGGATCTTCCCCTGCACAGGAGAGGGCACCTCGATGACGGCCTTGTCAGTTTCTATCTCCAGCAGATTTTGATCTTTTTCAACAATGTCCCCCTCGGTGACCAGAATATCGACGATATCACCCGATTCGATATTCTCCCCTAGCTCCGGGAGCTTGAACTCTGTTGACATCTGTCCTTCCTTTCGCTATAGAGTCACTGGGTTGGCTTTTTCCGTATCGATGCCCAGGTCCTGAATCGCCTGCTTCACGACATCCGTCTCGAGTTCCCCTTCTTTGGCCAGGCCATGTAACGCCGCCAGCACGATATGCTTGGCATCCACCTCGAAAAAGTCCCGTAATGCCCGCCGGCTCTCACTCCGGCCGAACCCGTCGGTGCCCAACGAGACCAACCGTCCCGGGATCCACGAGGCGATGGATTCCGGCAGCGCCTTCAGGTAATCCGAAGCCGCCACGTAAACGGTCGACTCCTTGGTTTCCAGAGCCTGGGTCACATAGGGGACTTTTTGGTCGTCCGGATGCAGCCGGTTCCAGCGTTCGATATCCAGCGCCTCCCGGTGAAGTTCCTTATAGCTGGTGACGCTCCAGACGTCCGCTGCAACGTTATACTCTTTCTCCAGGATGTCCCGGGCCTGCAGGGCTTCGTTCATGATAGCGCCACTTCCGAGCAGCTGCGCCCGGGCCCGGGGTTTCTGCTTCCGGGAGGACTGCAGCTTGTAGATCCCCCGCAGGATCCCTTCTCTGGCATTTTTGGGCATGGCCGGCATCGGATACGGCTCGTTCTCCACGGTGAGATAGTACAACCAGTCCTCCTGCTTTTCGTACATCCGCCGGATACCGTCCTGGATGATCACGGCGATTTCGTAGGCGAAGGCCGGATCGTAGGCCTTAATATTGGGATGGGGATACGCCAGGAGCAGCGAATGGCCGTCCTGATGCTGGAGGCCTTCCCCGGCCAGGGTGGTCCGCCCGGCGGTGCCGCCGACCATGAATCCTTTCACCCGGGTGTCACCGGCCGCCCAGATAAGATCCCCGATGCGCTGAAAGCCGAACATGGAGTAATAGGTAAAGAACGGAATCGTGTTAATTCCGTGATTGGCGTAGGCGGATCCGGCCGCGATAAACGAACACATGGATCCGGCTTCCGTGATCCCCTCCTCCAGGATCTGCCCGTCTTTGGCTTCCTTGTAATAGAGTAAGGTGTCGGCATCCACCGGTTCATACAGCTGGCCGGTATGGGAATAGATCCCCACTTCCCGGAACAACGCTTCCATCCCGAAGGTCCGGGCTTCATCCGGCACAATCGGTACGATATACTTGCCCATCTCCTTGTCCCGGAGCAGCTTGGCCAGCACCCGGACGTACGCCATGGTGGTAGCCACTTCCCGGTCGCCCGTACCCTCGTAAAATTCCTGGAACAGTTCGTCATCCGGGGCTTTCAGTGGCTCGGGTGCTTTGATGTTCCGGTGGGGCAGGTATCCGCCTAATTTCTTACGCCGTTCGTGGAGGTACTGCATTTCGGGGGTATCCTCATCCGGCCGGTAAAACGGCATTTCCGCGACGTCTTCATCCGACAGCGGAATGGCGAACCGGCTGCGGAATTCCCGCATTTCCTGCTCGTTCAGTTTCTTCTGCTGGTGGGTGATATTTTTGCCTTCGCCGCTCTCGCCCAGGCCGTATCCTTTGACGGTTTTGGCCAGAATCACCGTGGGAGAGCCGGTGTGTTCCATCGCGGCTTTATAGGCGGCATACACCTTCAGCGGATCGTGACCGCCCCGTTTCATTTTTTCCAGTTCTTCGTCGCTCTTGTCCTCTACCAGCTCCAAGAGCCGGGGGTCTTTTCCAAAGAAGTTTTCACGAATGTATGATCCGGACTCCACCGAATATTTCTGGGATTCGCCGTCCACGATTTCCATCATCCGCTGCACCAGCAGGCCCTCTTTATCTTTTTCCAGCAGCGGATCCCATTCACTTCCCCAGACTACTTTGATGACATTCCAGCCCACGCCCCGGAAGTTGGCTTCCAGTTCCTGGATAATCTTCCCGTTCCCCCGGACCGGACCGTCCAGCCGCTGCAGATTGCAGTTGATAACGAAGATCAAGTTGTCCAGGTTCTCCCGGGCCGCCAGCGAAATGGCACCCAGGGTTTCGGGTTCGTCGACCTCGCCGTCGCCCAGAAAAGCCCAGACCTTGTAATCGTCCGGTTCCTTCAGGCCCCGGTCTTCCAGGTACCGGATAAACCGGGCATGATAGATCGACTGGATAGGCCCCAGTCCCATGGATACAGTAGGAAACTGCCAGAAATCCGGCATCAGCCAGGGGTGCGGATAGGAAGACAATCCCCCGCCTTCCTGGAGCTCCTGGCGAAAATTGCGCAGCTGGGTGTCGGTGAGCCGGCCTTCCAGGAAGGCCCGGGCATACGGACCCGGCGAAGCATGCCCCTGAAAATAGATCTGATCCCCACCGTACCCGCTTTCCGTAGTCCGAAAAAAGTGATTAAACCCGATTTCGTAGAGGGTGGCAGCCGACGCATAAGTGGAAATATGTCCCCCAATGCCGGATTCTTCCTTGTTGGCGCGGACGACCATGGCCATGGCATTCCACCGGACCAGACTTTTAATCCGCCGCTCAATTTCCCGGCTGCCGGGAAAATGGGGCTGCTCCTCCGCCGGAATAGTATTGATGTACGGAGTGTTCGCTGTAAATGGCAGCCGAATGCCTTCCTCGTAGGCCCGGGATTCCAACACCTTTAAAATCTGAAGCACCCGTCCCTGGCCTTCGCTTTCGATCACCCATTCCAGGGAATCCAGCCATTCCCGGATTTCGACGTCGTCATAGTAGCCGTTGGATATTTTGTTTGCACCCATTTGCGATTGCGCCTCTTTATTGTTTTAATACAAGGTTAGTATTTTACTAAATATTTTGCATAGTATAGGTTAAAAATTTTATATATTTTAAATTTTAGTCAGAATTTTAATCATTTTCTTGTATTCAGAACATAAAGGTAACCAATTTTCAAGATAGGAGCAAACAAAGATGGCTGTTTCCCCGGGTGAAATAATGTATGGTTCTGCGGTCCGGGGGATAGAAAAACCGGGGAGGGCACTTCACCTCCGTGAAGATGCAATTCTGAGCGGATAACCCCATCCCGGAGCAGTGCCGGGCAGACAGGGGAGTCATGAATGCTTTTCGCCCCATTCCATCAGTGGCATCCTCCCCGGTCAAAGGCTTGACAGCGCCGGGGCGGGGCTGCCACTGACGGGGGCGCCGTATTCTTGTCCCCCCGACCAGGGCAGAGACAGAAAAAAACTGCCGGCGGGCATTTCAGCCGTTGTCTTTTGACATCCATCCGTGTATTTTAGAGCAAGCAAGAATTTCGGTGGCATTGTCAGGCTATTTATTTCCGTCGATTATTGCAGGACATACAATCCGTCGTTTGAC
>Ga0102944_1000633_pt1 | contig 26042 bp, 11 predicted proteins | sample SalPonD_shore_MG_FD_78172 | JGI IMG/M metagenome (GOLD analysis project Ga0102944, IMG submission 78172) | Salt pond soil microbial communities from South San Francisco under conditions of wetland restoration - Salt Pond MetaG... | ecosystem: Environmental > Aquatic > Marine > Intertidal zone >...
AAGTGATCCTGAATATTTCCAGGAAGACACTAATAAGAATGCCCGATCCATTTCCATTTTCTTTAATATGGAATCACTAGGCGATGGATTCTTTGATATTACAGAAACCATCGCCATTCGCAATTTGATAAATCGCGCTGCTCGTAGTATAGAATTCCATTCCGAAACTGCCCAGAAGTTTGGGGACCGCATGGAACAACTTATAAACATTACCGGCTTTGATCGTTTTCTCGAAATATTATCGTTATTAAATGACTTGGCTAAATCAAATAATTACGATTATTTGACAGCTATGAGTAATTCATCGCCTCCCTCTGATAAAGAAAGTGAGCGCATCAATAATGTAATTAATTACATCCTAAACCATTATAAGGAAGATATTCCTTTGCAGACTATTGCCGAAGTGGCTAATTATAGTAAGGCTGCATTTTGTCGTTTCTTTAAGAAAAGAACTCGCAAAACATTCTCGGAATTTTTGAATGAGGTTCGGATATCTCAAGCCTGCAAACTTCTAAGAAATAGCGACCTTAATATATCACAAATTTGTTATGAAAGCGGCTATAACAACGTTTCTAACTTTAATCGTCAGTTCAAAAAGCTAACAGGTACGACCCCAAAATCATACTCAAAAAAATATAAGAAACTAGCCACAACCCCCCATGCAATTGGATATTCAGAATGAAAGTTAAAATATTCAATAGTAATATTAGTTGTTCCAGAGGTTTATTTATTATTTAGAAACTCCTAATATGATTTTTACAACTTGTTTCTCTAAGGGAATCACATACGCTCCTCTTTTCTGCTCTAAGTTCTTTTCAGGTTTAATATTACCCATCTCTTTTTTAAGGGCCGGCTGACGAATACGCAAGAGTGCATCTTTCGTGAATTGTGTCCCTGCATCCAGCAATATTTGCACCTGCTTTGTCGTCGGATTGTAACGGACTTCTTTGAACTTGCCGGCGTCAAGCGTCAGCCACAATCCAACAGGGGCTAGATATATGCGGGACTGAGACGTATCTAGCGGTTTCACGGAAATCCAGTTTCCTTCTTTTTTGAGATTTCCACCAAATGCCAGCCATCCAAATTCGGGATGATCTATTATGTAGGTTCCAGTGTTTATAGCATGCCCGAAAAAGTTGGACCCATAATCTCCGGAGTAACCGTCGATTTTTAGGGTTGAGGGGAATGCATGAAAAGCCGACGGTCCGAAACCGTCTTTAGTAACGTTGGAAATAGCTCCCATTAATCCACCATAACCAACACGCAGAAGATAATAATCATCCGGATGGAATCTATATTCTGTCAGTACAGGAATAGCATTCAGTCCGGAACCATAATGATGAAGCTGACGTTCGAGTCGTCTTGTTCTACCGGCAAAAAGGAAATCCCAATAACGGCGGGCACTGCCGTTGTATCCCCAGTGAGGGACGGTAGGCATGTACCCCAAAATAGCATCAAGCGTAACCTTGGCTTTGGCATCAAAACCAAAGTATTTACACCAGGCATACACTTCTTCCTGCCCCGTTGAATCCCATGGCATCTCACTGCCAAAGGGGAATGGCTTGGATTTCCATACATCCGCCCGTTTTCGCATCGTCTTTTCATAGGCCTGCGCCCTGGTATCCCAATCTTCGCGCTGAAGATCCTTTAAAATTTTCAGAAAGACCGTCCCTTCCATCTGACCAAATTGAGCATAGTGCGGGGCATATTTGACCATGGCCTGTGCCGTTTGATAGGCATGGTCCAAATACCATTGCCAGGGATGATTGGTTACCAAACCTTCGTGATCCCGAGCTAACCGGTAAAGCACCCAGTACGCCGCAGCTACGTGTACGTAATTATAAGAACGCCCCACTGAACGAGCTTGCTTACGGCTCCAGCTCGACCAACCACCGTAATGAACATCTTCGCTATAAGTTCCCTTGGGCATGCTGTCAGGCTCGTAATAAAACATACTCTTTCGAACTCCATATTTACGATCGCCTTGACTATACTGGATTCCGCCCCACAAAGTGCTATCAACAAAGCTTTCCAGTTTCTTAATTTCCTCTTTCTTGGGTTGCACCAACTGCTTCATAATTGCAGCCAACCATGAACCGGCTCCACCTTCATCGCTCAATCCGGCAATCCACACCCGGTTGTCCTGGGTAACCTGTTTATTAGCCTCATAGTCATAGGTGATAACCGAGGGATCCCGATGGAAGGGATCATCTTTCTTGTCAAACCACTGTTTGGTGGTCAAAAAGTGTCCCAAATCTTTGGCAACCTGGGGCTGAGATTTAATCACCTTGTAATTGATCGACTGCACTGTTCCATCATCATAGGTAATGAGGAGGCGAGCACGTCCCCATTTTTCGCCCATCACTCCCAGCCATTTCCAACCATCTTTTGTGGTCTTGCCCCGGCTAACTTGTATAGCCCCGGCCGGTTCTACATCCAGTGACTTGATCTTGTGATCATATTTGAGAAACAGCTGAGCATCCTGTTCTTTAGGCAAAATATATCCCGGGATACCTTTTGCAACCGGACGATCATTTCGTGCCAGGGTCTGTTCTATGTCCTGAATCTTATCAGATAGCAAGAATTTAACGCCATACGTTCGGCTCTGCCCTGGTTTTAGCGTCGTTGAAGTTGGCTTATTCCACTGCTTGGCACTTTTCCATTCATTATTCGCATAGACTTTGGTATGAATCATCCACTCATAGAAACCTTCAAAGGTAATTCCACGCCGTGTAGAATCACTCAAAAGAGGTTTGTAAGCCTCAAGCGGAGTCTTGTTTTCTGGAACAACTACAAGGGACGGCCCATGTCCGTTCAAGCGAGTGACTTGTACATAACCAGCATCACGACCAATGTACGGGTCATAAAATGAGCACTTGGCGTGGGCTTCGGGTAGCTTTCGGCCGGTTAAAATATTGTTGAACACCATCGGGATTCCTAGTCCTCCAATTTGAACAGGCTCGTCGCTTGTGTTCTTTAATTCAAAACTGAGAACAAGATGTCCATCTTCTATTTTCCAATATCGTCGAACCTGTAACGGTATATCATTTGGCAGCGTGGGATTAAGCAGGGCGCCGGCTAGCACTGGAAAAGAAACGTCTAACGGCTTGACATCGGTTCGATGGGTGGCCGTGACGTAATCTTTCCATTGGCCGGAATCGCCTTTGCGCAGCCGTAAAGTGATATCCCCAAGATGATAATAACCATCTCCATTACGTTTCTGCAACCAGTCGGCCGGGGTAAAGTCAAATCCATCTGCGCCCTTCGGCTTCAATCCCGCGATGGTCTGGGAAGCCTTTACCAGTTTCAGATGAAAGTTAGGAGTTTCAAAATTCAGGAAGCCCTGATCGAGCCCGAGTGTGGGTACCGGCCCTTTCTTTTTGTTCCGTTGCTGGGCATATGTTTGCGCTTGTAAACCCAATATTAACCATAAGACTAAAAAACTATATAGAAGATGATATCTTGTTCTTCGCATTGTAAAGGACCATTTTTGAATTTAAAAATTCCCGATTGAAAATTACTTGATAGCTTGCAATTTGTTCGGAATGTGCATTAACTTTTTAAAAATATTGGTTACAATTATTTCTGATATTTTTTAATCACGACTGTGCTTTCATCGGAGGTAAGCGGAATTTCTACGACTTTTTTTGTGGAATCATTAAAATCGAGTGTGTGTTTCACCTCTCCATCCTCCAGGATTCTGTAATTGCCCGACAATCCGGAAAGATTCATTTGGGCGTGATGTGTAGAACCGGGGTCTGTATTTTCCAGCGTAAACGAAATTTGAGAAAGGTTGTCTCCTACCCTAACCGTTTTTTTATCAGCAAAATGGGCGTAAGACAACTCAATATGAACCCGCTGGTTGTCGCGAAGTATATCAAATCGCTTGCGGACGCCATCTTTGGGAACAACATCAACCACATTTCCTTCTTCTGTGAGGCTACCACCATAAGCAGTCATGCCAAAAATCGGGTCATCCACTAACACGGTAGTTGCCGCTCGCAGATAGCCTGTGAACCCAAGGTTAATCTCACAGCTATAATACCAGGAGCCTCTGCCATGCGGCTGGCCAAGCCAGTTATGACCATAAGCCAAAGGTTCAAATCCTCCCCCGGCTCCCCCGTCATTCACTTTGCCCGGAAACCAATACCCATAATTGCTGGCGGCGGTACCGGTATTCATCAAGGCCCAGGAACTTAGCTCTGAGGCATAAGCCAATCGCAGATATTTATATGGAGTAGTTGCATAATGTAAGGCGTATTCCAGAATTGACCAGCCGCCCATCTGTGCCATGTAGCTTAAGGTGTACCTATCGTTGCCCCCGCCCCGGTAATCACTGCCGTATATATAATATGCTTTCTCCACCCAGCCACGGCTCCCAACATTCAGGGCATTCTGTTGCTTCATAAAGCTCCAGGCCGAATCTTCGGATACGCCCAACGGCAATAAAGGATTTTTATCCGAACGGCCTGCATGTTTCATAGCATAATCCGCAAAAGCATAGGTTGATTCAAAGCCGGTGGTATCATAGGGGTATTCAGATCTGAACATATTGGCCTGCCCGCTAAGGAAATAAGCTACTTTTCGTTCCCAGTGCATCCGCAAGCGGTCAGCCTTGACTTGCCACCCTGCAGATTCCAGCTCCTTGACTAGACTCAGAATAGCTACTTCGTTATAATTGCCCGTGTGGTAGGGAGACCAATGTATTACTTCCCTGGGATACAGGTAGTAAGCCATGGCCGTACCATAGGCTCGCTGCAGATATTGCTTCCAATTTAGCTGGGTGTTGATGCTATTATGATACCGGGCAATACGGTACATGCTCAAATACATCTGTATGATGTGCGGGTAATCGTAAATTCGCCAAATATGCATTTTTCCCCTGGGCCCCGGGTCGGAACTTTCGCGGTTTGCCTTCCAATCAGGGATTCCATAAATCGCATAAGGATAACTTTCATCGGTTGTCATTTGCAGACCGCCCCATACAAATTTGCTGATATATTTATCCAGCGCATCTACTTCTTTTTGATTGGGAAAAATGACATTCTTTTTTGCCAGAAAGGAGGGACGAGAAAGTGCCGGATCATCACTGGCGACCATATAACGGCGACCTTCGGGGATGTTATAAATGTCGTCCGGTGATAAAAGCACATCATCTTTCATATCCCAGTCGCTAAATAATCCATTGTACCATTTTTGGGGATTGTCAATTTGTTGCCGGTCAACAAGAAATCGAGCCCGTTTTTTAATAAGCGTCTCGATAGGTTGGGTCACAAAGAATTCCAGATACATATGCCGGCCTTTGTCATAGCGAACCGTAAGTTTATTTTCGCCTAATTTCTTGAAATTGATGCTATACAAATGAAAGCCCTTTTTCTCTCCAAGAGCTTTGATAGTAGTTTTTTCGGGGAATTCGGCTTCGATTTTATCAATCGAATATTTATTTCTTAAAGCAATCTTCGTGCTGACATCATTGGGGACCGTCATCCCCGGCTCTACATAAATATCAAACAACCCATTCTCATAAAGTTTTTGACGGATATCATCATATCCCGAAGCCCACTGGAACCGAAAGCCTGCCTCCCAGCTTTTACCTGGCTGAAGAGTAACACCGGTGTGAGGTTGACGCCAGCTACCGTCTTTCTGGTGAATAACTTTTTTCTGTGCCAAAGAATGAATATAGGCAGTATAAATAGAACGTCCCTGCCTGTTTTGAGTATGAGTACTCTCATCATAGTACTCCAATTGGGTATCGCCCATGGGGGTCATCAAAAGGTATGGCGGCTTTGCATTACATCTTGTCCAAAAGATATACGATTGATTACCTTCGATCATCGAATGACGAATCACACGTTTATTATATGTTACGCTTGCCCTGGAAGACCAGTTATGATTCATTGGAAAAGGCACAGCTATGTCACCGACTTCTAACGGACGCTCATCACGATTTTCCAATTGTAATTGCCAAAGCAACTCATCCTTAACGATATCAAAAGAAATCGTGAGCACAAGGTCCTGATTCTCGGCCTTAACTGTGTATTTTCTGTCATTCTCATCCCAGGTATATTTCAGGGATCCCTCCTCGGCTTGATGACTGGTGGATAACATTTTCCAATCGCCGCCGGATTTTCTATACCTGATGATGACATCGCCAAATCTTTTACCCGCCGATATGTAATCGGTATCAAAGCGGTCATTTTTACGTTTGAGACTGGTGATAGCTCCTTTTTTAACTGCCAATACAAAAGGGGAAGACGAACTCTTTACCATAACGGAGTCTTTAGTACTGTCAGCATAAGAACGGCTTGCGTAAAAAATGCCAATAAGGAGAAAGAGGTAAAGTATTTTGCCAATTTTCTTATTCATAGAACCACTGGAACTTCGCAAGTTTGAATTTTCTATTCATCTCATTCTACCGTTTTTAAATCCGGTTAATATTAACGGGATCTCAATCGGGCCTTACTTTTATAAAAAACATCCATAGGGATATGATGGGTGGAGGGATATACTTCGGCCAATAGTTTATAAAGTGCAGGATCATAAGCTTTCAGATCCTGTGAGGAGAGGATATCCACATCCCCCCTTTTATATTCCATATTCGAATTAAACCAAAACTGCGTTCCCTCGGCCCAGTATTCTTCCACTGTATTTGCCGCGTAGCTATTTTTCCAGAGTCCTCTTTTCATGGCCTGCCGATAGGCCTTTTCAATAGCTTTTGCCAGTGGCTTATCCACCGATCGGATAGCCCGGTGGATACCATGACTAAACTCATGTACCAAAATATTCTCACCAAAATATTTGGTGCCGGGATATCCCAGAATGTTCTCTTCAGCACAAGTCGTATATCTTCCCCCCATCCCGCGAGCTCTTTTATTCCAGTACTGCGCAGCCGTCATATTAGCGATACGATCGTAATGAGCCCGCTCGTAATCTGTCAGCCGCGGGTCGTCTCTCAACGGCTTTTTCCAGTTACGCTGCTCGGGCAGGTCCATAGTCGAATCCGTGTCAGCCATCACCCCTACCCGGAAGCCTACTCTTGCCATCTCCTTTCGAAGATCCGGCCGATTGGATAGCATATAGAGTACGATATCCCTGGCCACCAACAAGCCGGTATCGGGCACATCACCGGAAGCGGTAATGGGAATACCTTCGGCATTGGTATATTTTTTATAAAATGGATCGAGATTTAATGAGTCCGGAGGCTGCGTTACAGTCGCCTTATAATAATCAGTTATCAAGGCATTAGCAGGCTGGGCACTACCTTGTTGAACCCCTGTCAGTCCCGCCGTAATAAGTACACATCCAAAAAGTAAAACACGCCACCATTGCGCATAATTTATCCAGCGATACAGTGAGTTAACTGTTAATTCATTTTTGACAAGCCTTCCATTCGGAAAAAAACGTTTGAATTTTTTCATCGGTCTATGCTTACTATTTTACCCTGAATCTTAAGATTACCGCACTGATAGCCGGAATCTGAATACTATTGTCCTTAATTTCGACCGGTTGATTCATCGCTTTCACAGCATCCTTGTTATCGGCACTGTTATAAACCATATCATTTTTCCCAGTGACAATGGTGGCAGTTCCCTGATCTTGAATGGTTTTCCCAATCACTTTAAGTGCCAGTTTTTGCTTACCGTGCGTGGGATTTACTACTGAAACCGTGAGATATTTTCCGTCTTTTGTCAGACAAGCCGCTATATCAAAGGGAAGTTTCTCTCCTTCGACAGTTACAGGTATAGAACCGAAGTTATTCCGGTATGTTTTTAACACCACTCCTGTAGCAGCCAAAAATGAAGTCGTTGGGGTGGCTTTGATTGCACCAATTACATTAATCGTCTGGGCATAATTAGCCATAAAATAGACATCGGAATTACGCGACAATGCATTTATGCCAGCAGCAATTCCTAATGCATCGCGCAAGAAATACCTGGTCCCCAGCAATCCATAGACATGAGGCCCGTACCAGTAATTCCATTCATCCAGCACAATTGGGATATTTTTGTCCTGCAATACCTCCAGTTCTTTATTCATCTTACGATGCTGGCGGGCGATATCATTAATAGCATGGGGCATCTGCATTACATGAGTCATCAATCCACCCCCATGCCAATTCTGGCGATAAAAATGCTGGCTGATATAACTCATATAATCAGCACTATTTTTATACATCATTGCATTCCATTTTGGCGTATCCCCAACGCCGACTAAGCTGATATCCGGATCTACCTTCCACATGGCCTTGGCAACGCGATTGTGTTTCTTCACATACTTCTTTTCGGGCATATGTCCCAATTGCCAGTTCCCAAACATTTCGTTACCCACAGCAAAAAACTTGACACCAAAAGGTTTCGGGTGACCGTTTTGGGCTCGCCATTTACCCATCGGCGTCTTAGTAGAACCATTTAAATACTGTACCTCCTGGGCCGCCAAACGCGCCGTGCCAAGACCGGTATTAATGGCAATATAAGGTTCAGCATTCAATATGTTGCACAACTTCATAAACTCATGAAGCCCCACGTCATTAGACTCAACAGCCTTCCAGCGGTTCTTTTTATAATTTGATTCCCAGGCAAGATTAATTTTCGGCGGACGCTTATCGCGGTCGCCCACTCCATCTTTCCAATTATATCCGCTCACAAAATTACCTCCCGGCCAGCGATAAACCGGTGCATTCAGTTCTTTCATAAGGGCAATAACATCGAGACGGAACCCCTGGATATTATCGGCGGACATAAGCGAAGCCGTTCCAATACTGATCTCTCCCTTGCCATCCAATACAATCGATAGTTTGCCATTTCGGGTGGTAGATCCTGATTCAAAATTAAAATGATAGGTCTTGTAACCCTGCGTTAAAGAATCAATCTCAAAAGTATCACGCTGATTATTTGTATCTCCCCATGACAAGGATACCTTTATTGGCCGTTGTACTCCATTGCCGGCCAAAACGATTCTGCCTTCGTATTTTTTTCCACTTTTAAGTGCTAAATTTTCCTGGCTTAGAATCGCATTAGCCTTTGAGTTTTCTATCATTACAGGCGAATACTTACCTGTAAAAGCATCCAATGAATCAATACGCAGCTGGGATGAATCTTGTGAACTATATTTCCAAGGAGAATTTCTGGAATTAGGCTTAAAATAAAATTTTCTATCCTGTAGCATTTCCGCCCAGATGCCTCCATAAATCGAGTTGCCCATCTGTTCAATAAATTGCCCATACACATATTTGGAAAGCGGGCTTTGTTTCTGAGATAGATTGATTGTTATAGAAGGATTCATGGAAGTAACCGAAACCCTGGTCAGCTCAATGTCATCGATCCATACTTTGCCTTTGGCTGGCCCCCGTTTGCCAAGCAAAAATTCCAGAACCATGCTGTCATCGTCGTATGTACTGAAGGTAACCTCTCGATGCGTCCAACCGTTAGTTCCCTGAAAAACACTATCTGGTTTAAAGGAGAATTTTCCGAGTCTTACGCCCGCTCCCGCTGACTTTCGTTTACCAGTGACTGACTTAGTTTTAATCCAAAAACTGAGCTGGTAGGTAGCTTTGGGCGTCAATGGCACTTTTTTATAATAGCGACTTACCGAAAAACTATCGGCTTGCATTACCAGTACAACATGATCGGAGCGAGAAGATTTCTCGGTGCCATAATGCGAAGAATCACTCCAATAGTCTCGATTCCAGCCTTTCGGCATTTTTCCTGCCTTGACCACCTTTTCAGGGGATAAAAGTCTGGTTTTTGGTTCTTGCGCCTTTAGAGGATTGGAGGAGATTAAAAGTAATAAACATGAACCGATAAATCCTAAAATGTGCAGTTTCGAATCTGTATAATACTTTGCTATTTCTTTCAATATCAAAAAACTATTTATGGGTATTTTATAACTAATAATAAATCTTTTCTAAACGATCTAACAATAGATCATTCAATCTTCCATTCCAGTATCCCGCTGGAAGCATTTTTCGGTAGCTTCACTTTTAGCCGAACAGCCGTGGTTCTTACCGGGGCAAATGAAATCGAATCATAAGCATCTTTTGTGATCGTATATTTTCCCGAATTTTTTACTGGCTTCCAGGAATTGCCATCTTTGTATTCGATAGACCATCCTGCGGGAAGGCGAACGCCACCATTAGGACGATCATCGAACCAATAGACTTTAGTCGAAGACAGCTTTTGAGGCGCATCCCAAGAATATTGCACCCATTCGGTTTTATCTTTTTGGGGCCACCAGTGATAGTACGGAATAGAGTTATCATTTGAATTGTCGGGCTCACGCTGGTCATTGACGGCAAATAAATTATTCTTGACCTCTGAAGAGGTTACCGTTGCCTTTGAAGCTTTGGATGGTGGCTTAAGCGGAATTGTTTCCTTTTGATTATTCGGGATCCATACTTCCATCTCTCCGGGGCCACGATTATCCCAGCTGTAGTACGGAATAGCAGTAAATTTCGTTTTCTCGATATGCTTTTTACCTTTTTTATTTTTCTTAACACTTTCTGCCTGCCCAGTCAGCGTATAAACGCCCCCCAATTTATCGGGATTAAAATTTCCTTTTATTTGATCATCTTTATTGATGAAACGATCCAGCACGTGTCCGTTGTTATCGGCAAATTCCAAACTGTACATAATCGGACCACGTTGCAAAGCCATCTTATCCTGATCCGCTTTCACCTGATCATTCGCTTTCACACGGCGGATGGGCATGGGGAGAGACAATTCGATTTTGTCCCCCGGATTCCACCTACGATCAATAACCGCATAGCCATCTCTAAGTTTGTAGTCTGGCATTTCACCATTGACCTTAAGTGTATATTTTTGTTTTAAATCTTTCTGATAGGTGTAAAGCAGACTTGGCACCGGTTTGTTTTGAGCCCACCCAGGAATCCGCAACGCCACTTCAAATTCCTTTTGCGATTCTGGATTCACTGTCATTGATATATCGCCATCCCAGGGGTATCTCGTTTGCTGCGAGAAATTGAGGGAATCCCCCTGCAAATTAATATGCGCCTTATTCTGCACGTATAAGTTGACATACAAACGTGATCCCTGCTTGGCATAAATGTATCCCGGCATCGATGGTATAAAGCGCGTGATATTTCCCGGGCAACAGGCCACGGCAAACCACCCGCTACGGTCGTACTGCCCCATCGATTCCAGTGGATTGGGATAGAAGAAACGATTGCCACTTAACGAAATTCCAGAAAGTAAACTATTATACATCGTGCGCTCCATCACATCAACATATTTTGATTCCCCATGCATCAAAAACAGACGGTAATTCCAAAATACGTTTCCGATAGAAGCACAGGTTTCATTATAAGCCGTCATATTCGGCAGCTGATACGATGGGCCGAAGCCCTCATTAGCGCCTTGCGAACCAATGCCACCGGTGACATACAATTTATGCTTCACCACATCATTCCATATAGCATCAATGGCTTTCACATAATCTTTGTCACCCGTAATTGCCGCGACATCGGCCATTCCGGAATACATATAGGTAGCCCGAACCGCATGGCCCACCGCTTGGCGCTGTTGCGTTACCTTTTTATAACTTTGATTATACTTTTTTCCACCCTGCCGAGCATTCAGGAAAAACTTGGCCAAATCTAGATATTTTTGTTTGCCAGTAACCCGATATAAGTCCACTAACCCCATTTCTACAACCTGATGACCAGGATATTTATCCTCCTCATTCGGACCAAAGGTTTTGCAGAGCAAATCCGCATTTTTCAAGGCGACATTCAACAAAGTACGTTTACCGGTTGCCCGGTAATGGGCTACCGCTGCCTGATACAGGTGACCGGCATCATAGAGCTCATGGCTCAGATCTTCTACGTTTGACCAGCGTTTATCGCCAATCCACTTGACGGCCTTATGGTTGGGATGCTGCTCATGGATCGTCCGGGGCGTGTAAAGATATCCATCCGGTTCCTGCGCCCGACTGATATAAGAAATAAGGGTATCTACCCGGGCCTGCAGCTTTTTATCAGGATAAATTTGCAACGAATAACTGGCCCCCTCAATCACTTTATACACATCCGTATCATCAAAAGGATACTGCGTCTGGAAGTCGCCCTTTTCCAGACCCGCAGCAATCTTGAAGTTTCTCACCCGTCCCGTTTCATATAATTTATCAATAGCATACGGGATCGTCACATTATGATTTTGTTCGATTCGGGGCAGCCAAAAGTTATCACTTACCTGAACATGGGTAAATGGGATCGGCGTTATGGGATATCCCTGGTTATCCATCCCGGATTTTTTCTTGCAGGAGTTAAGAAATCCCACGCTAACAATCAGAAGTACAGTAAGATAGTATGTTAATGTTTTTTTATTCATGATGTAGTAGTCCGGTTAAACTTTCTACTAAGCTAATAATCAGCCAAGTTGAATTATTATTCCTCATCCCTATAAACATCGTGGAATTTACTGCCCGATTATCTGCCTCTCTAAATATTGAAATTCAACTGTCCTATTCTGGGACCCCTGCTTTATTGCAGTAATAAATCTAAGTGTTTATAACACACTTATTTAATGAGCAAATTTTTTTCAGTTTTTGCAATCTTATTACATCAACAATAGAATATGGTACAAATATTTATCAATATTCTATCTGTTTTACCTATTTAGGGCGAATAATTGATAGGTACAAGTCCATTAAATTGGTACCAAGCGTGGTAGTGACTTCTGTCTTGTCTGTAAATGTCTATTGACTAATCTATCTTGTTAATTGAATACGCTTTTTGGCCTGACTCATAATTAACTTCTTTTTTCGTCCCGTCAAACCATCTTACTTCAATTTTGACAGGCTTTTTATCTGGATTGATACCCAAGACTTGCGTAGTACTGTTTTGCGACCAGTAACCAGAACCGGTCTGGATTTCGCGCCGGGGTCCTTTGCTACCATCCGCATAAACCAGTCTAAGGCTAGAACCAATAGCATCTCGGTTGGCGGCCGGTCCTCTTAGCCTGACTCTTATCCCTGCTCTGGTCGTCCGATTTTCATACAATTTGGTTGTAGCGCCATTTTGGGATACCGCCAGATCCACTCTCCCATCTTCATTGAAATCACCAAGGGCAGCTCCCCGTTGTTCTCCATAGACTTCGATGCCACTGGTCTGTTCCGGAACAGCGGTAAAGTTTCCCTGCCCGTCTCCTTTGAGCCAAAGTCCGCGTCCGGCATCCAGGCGCGGGGTATTGGGACGCACGTCAAAGAAATTCTGACTAAGAAAAATATCCTCGTTCCCGTCATTATTATAATCAGCTACACCGGCATCAAATGCTGCAGTGAGTTGGGCCGCTTTGGGTAATTTATGGGCCGAAAAATGATCTCCTTCGTTGATGAATACCATAGTTGCCAACGTATTTATCTCTTTTGAAGGGGTTCGTTTATAGTACGGACCCAAAATTTCTTTAACAGATGATTCGGCAAACTGTTTATTATTTGCCACTCCCTTGGCAAAGGTATTCGATATGGATGAATAGGAATGTAACTGGCGCCGTGGCACATAAGCTTGCATATCCGGATCGTAATAAGACTCGATAATATCCATCTGGCGGTCGTCATTAAAATCCCGATAAAACATCTTTAACGGGTGATTAGTGTTTAACTGGTACGGGCTATTTAGTCCCCAGTTGGTGGCTACGATATCCGGCCTGCCATCATTGTTAAAATCTCCGGTGGCTACTCCGTTCCACCAGCCCTTGTATTGATCTAATCCCACTTGTTTAGTGACATCAACAAAATTGCCATTTTCGTTTTTATAAAGCTTTAGGGAATCCCATGCCCTGCTCAGCAACAAATCCAGGTCCCCATCTCCATCATAATCAGTAAACACAGCACCTGTGACCAAACCGAGATCCTTTAGTTTTCGGGAATTGGTTTGATCCAAATGAAAAGTGCCATTTTCATTCTTAAAAAGCCGGGATGTAGCATCAGCGGGATATTGTGTGGGCACAAATCGCCCTCCGACAAATAGGTCGATATCCCCGTCATTATCATAGTCTGCTGCAGCTAATGGACCGGTTGTGGAAAAAATACCCGAAATACTATCTCGCTTTGTTATTGAATGGCCGGACAGTAAATAATTCCGGGCCGAGGCTAGCTTGATATTTGCGGGCTCGTAGTTGGCGTTTCCGACCAATATCCGGGTCCCATCTTTGCCAGCCCATCCCAAAATAGCCGTTAAATCTGACGAAGTTTTTTGGGTTAACTCACCAAGCGAAATTCGACTAAACTGTCCACCGCCTTTATTTTCAAAGACCGCCAGTTTTCCCCCTCGTCCAGAAGAAATAAACAAGTCGTCATCTCCATCCGAATCAAAATCTATCAAAGAGACGCCGGGGCCCTGTTGGCTCAATTTAATTGGCAATAAGGGTTGCACGCGAAAGTCATCATAAGGCTCTTCATGATGTCGATGATGAATCTTGCCGGAAACATCTTTAAAAGTAGTGGAATTAGTACCTTCATTTTCTCCGGAATCAGAAGTTTTTTTTGCTATTTGGGCTTCGTCGATTTCATAAATCCGATTGGCTTTCAGGCTGTCGATCGTAGTCTGTTTTCCATCCGGCCAGTCGATGTGGAGTACATGATCGGGATTGTCCTTATTCGCAGCAAACATAAGCACCTGATCCGAATCCGAAAGATATTCTCCACCATCTTCAATTTCATCCATCTGGCTCACAGGACCGCCAGTTAATCTCACAGTAGCACCAATGGCCTGCGTATTGGGGGCCTTTCCTTTTAACCGGACGGCAATCCTCGACGCGGTTGTTTTGTTTTCATAAACCGCAGCTTTTTTGTTCAGACGATTCATGACTAAATCCAAATCCCCATCATGATCCAAATCAGCCGTTGCCAATCCCTGCGCAATATCATCTTCATGGAATCCCCAGTCCTTACTGACATCCTTAAATTTCAGTCCCCCGGCATTTTTAAATATTTTATTCGGCAACTCCAATGGAGGATACATATCAATATAACTTTTCTTCTTTGTTGGACCCCGATTCATTGCGTTCCGCCATTTATCTTGAGCATCAAGATCTTGAACGTCATAGCTATATCCTGTTGTTACCAGTAAATCCTCGTATCCATCCAGATCTACATCCAAAAAACGGGATGCCCATGACCACTCGGTAGCTTCTACCCCACTATAATAGGATGTTTCAGCAAAGGTATTATCTCCCCTATTTACGTAAAGCGAATTTCGATTGTATTGCGGTTGGTTGTTAACATCGCCGATATAGACGGGATAAGGATCGTCTGGAATATACTGCCGCAACTTGCGCTCATGATCTGGGCTCAACATCTCGGTGACAAAATAATCCCAATGCCCATCGCGATTAATATCGGAAAAATCGACTGACATGGAAGAAAAGCTCATATTCCGGATAGCCAGTGGATCCACCTCCTTAAAAACGCCATCGCCTTGGTTAATCCACATATGATCTTTCGTCCAGTAATCATCGCAGACATATAAATCCGGCAAGTCATCACGATTGATGTCCTGAAACTTGGCCGTAAGTCCCCAATCCTGGTCTAATCCAACAGGGTTGCCATGTGAATCAAGGAACCGTTTTTTCAGATCTGTAATCTTCCTAAAGGTTCCATCCCCATTATTAACGAAAAGTTCATCCTGCCGTCCGATCTCTTTTCTAACAGGCAATCTATCCTTCCTTTTCATAATGGTGTATTGCTTATCATAGGGCGGCTTAAGTGTATAGTCCTTGTCGACGCCTTTTTGATATTTTTGCTTCACGGTTTTTTGCCATGACAAGTCGGTTACATCAAACAAATCCAGGACAGGCTTTCGCTTATAATTAGCTACATATAAATCCAAATCGCCATCGCTGTCAATATCAGCCAGGGCCATCGACATGGTGCCATGGGCCTCATCCAGTCCGCTATTCTGCTTAATTTTAAAATGGCCTTTGCCGTCATTGATATATAAAATATTCTTACTGGCTATAGAACCAACCAGCAAATCCAAATCGCCATCCCCATCCACATCGGCAAATATAGCACTGGTAGAAAAAGTATTAGGATGAGCTACGCCGGCAGAATCAGTAATATCTTTGAACTTAAATCCACCCTCATTTTTGTACAATTTGTTCGGGCCATCCAGTTGTGCAAAATAAATGTCGGTCCACCCGTCACCGTCAACGTCTCCCAATGCCACTCCCGACCCATTTAGATAATGACGATTTTCGAAGATATCATCCTTGGTAAGGTTATTGCGAAATTTAATATTCGTTTTCGATGAAGCTAGCTGTTTGAATCCTACATGTCTGGATGCGTCTGGTGATAATTTACTCCAGCGGTATCCCTTTTCCTGGTGCCAATGATAGTGGTTGATTGAATGATTATCAGAGTTGGCACAGCCTGCCATAAGGCTTACCAACAATGAGAAAAGAAATAATGATACAGGATCAAACTTTGACATACATGATATTTATCTAACAATTAGCAGACACTCATTCATACCCAAAATATCAATCTTGGCAGTTAAATATAGCACAGTTTGGGAATACAATTAAAAAGAACGGGCAACAGCATTAATACTGTTGCCCGTTTATTATTCTTAATTATTATGGAATTATATCATTGATAACAGGGGTGCTGCTTAAGATTCTTATTAGAATTTAAAGCTGGGTATGGTATAGGGAATACTGATTCGCATGGCCTGGAAACACTTGCTTTCTTATTAAACCAGCTTTTGGTGGAGAATACGCCGAATCGTACAAGATCTTGCCTGCGGTGACCTTCTACAGCAAATTCCCAACCTAATTCATCAAGGAATCGGCCATATTTAATATCGCCTCCTCCCTGGGCATTTGTTACCTGACCATTTTCCCAATAACCGTAATTATAATTACTTCCCTGTTGTAATTCCGCTCCGGTAACTTCGGCTTTAGTTGGGTCATCAAAATCACGTTGTCTAACTTTGGTTACTATTTGCGCAGCTTCACTCGCTCTACCCGTTCGCAACAGGGCTTCAGCTTTCATCATAAGTACATCGGCATATCTATAGATAGGCAGATCTACATCAGATGAATAACTCATACCTTGATAAATTTCATATTTGGTCAATCTCCAACCTTGGTCAAAATCTGCCTGCTCAATATTATCAAGATTATTTTTGAAATTAATCAAGGTGTCACCGGCAGCATCTATCTGAGGACCACCAGCCCATGTATCTTCGAGCCGTTTATCATTTGAATTATAACTGTTGATAAATTGTGGAACCGCGGCACTTCCGCCCCATGGCTGAGCTTTCATACCATATATTTGCTGTTGTACCGGTGCAAGTACCCTCATATGCATGGTATTACCAGGTGCATTTACCTCATCATAGGGTACCGCAAAAATTATCTCTGATGAATTTTGATTGTCTCTGGAGAAATTTTGGTGGTAGTCGGATGTAAGGTGATATTTACCTGAATTTATGATGTCATTTGTTTGCTGTAGAACCTTATCCCACTGCGGTGAACCTGTATTTTCAACCGTATTTGGGGTGTCATCCAAGTATACTGTGGCATTTAAATATACATCGGCCAACACCGTTTTCGCAGCCCATTTATTCATACGGCCATAGGTGCTTTGATCCGCTGCTTCGGGCAGGTCGGGAATGGCGTCCTTCAACTCACTAACTACAAAATTATATATCTCTTTTCGTGAAGACTGCGATGGAAGTCCTTTAGCTTGGAAGTCCGTAACAAGAGGCACACTGCCATAATTGTCCATTAATAAGTAATAATAGAAAGCTCTCGCCGCTCTGATTTCAGCAACCAATGAAGCTTTGGCTTGGTCAGATGAAGGGGTAACTAATCCGGACTGTATTTGATAAAGGACCCTGTTAGCAGCATTGATTCCGTCATAGAAAGTTGACCAATTGGCTGTTACGTAGGGATGATTGGGATCCCACTTAAATCTGTGATAAGGAATATAAGGACCGCCCCAACCATTTGGTCGTCCAGGTGTCAAGAATTCATCGCTCGCCGAAGCCTGCATAGTCACAAATCCATAACAGCAAGCCATAAAGCCTCGCAATGGCGTATAAACAGGAGCAACCAAACGAGGGATATCCTTTTGGGTTGGGTTAAAATTCTTTTGCGTAATCTCACCGTACGGATTTTCAGACAAATCTGTACAGGAGACCATAACAAGCAGGAGTGTAAATAATAACGTCGTTATTCGAATATTAAACTTTTTCATAATCTTTAAAACTGATCCTTAAAATTTCAGATTTAAGCCTATTGTAAAGGTACGAGTGGTGGGATATTTATCTCTCGGATCGTCCCCGGGATTTAATCCCGATACGCGGACCTCAGGATCAATACCACTATACCCTGTAAATGTGTACAGGTTTTTGCCAGAAATATATATTCTGGCATTTCTCACATACTTCAATTGATCGACTTTAAATGTATAGCCGACGGTAACATTATCAATTTTGACATAATCACCGTTTTCAACATAATAGCTCATATAAGCCCACTCACTATCCAGTTGTCTTTTTCCATAGACCTTATCGAAGGCAGATGGAAGCAAATCATATTGTGTATAATTGGGATTCGTGTAGAATAACTTGTTGTAGTTAAGAATTTGGAAATCGAAGGCGCCTCTGATAAGCACACTCAAATCGAAATTCTTATATTTGACAGTATTGTTCCAGGAAACATTGTGGTTAGGAATACCATTACCGATTACTTGTCGATCCGTAAGAGAGGTCTCATCCGGATATTTTAAATGTTTCCCGTTTTTACCTTCAACAATCCAACTTCCATCAGAAGAAATCCCTACAGACTTGTATCCATAAAAGTTACCAACAGGTCCACCTACATAAACGCGATGCGTTGGTAACTGAACAGATTCTCCGATATATCCTGCATCAATATAATTGTTCTTTGATTGGAATTGATCGTTCGACAACGAAACCAACTTATTCTTATTTGTCGAATAATTGACTTTGGTTGTCCAAGTTAAATCCTTCCGTTGAAATACATCGTATTGCAATGAGGCCTCTATTCCTTTATTGGACATTGTACCTACATTAGCCAAAATAGAATCGTAGAGATAAGGTGGAGAAGGCACTGTATAATTAAAGAGCAGGTCTTTTGTTTTTCTCTCATACAAGTCAACACTTCCACTTAAACGACTTTGAAACAGTGAGAAGTCCAAACCCAAATTGGTTTCTTCTTTACGCTCCCATTTTAAGTTAGGGTTCGCATTTCGTGCAGGTACAAAACTCTGCACCCACTGACCATTGTGATAAAATTTGCCGCCCAAACCATAACTGGCTAGTGATTGATAAGCATCACTCGGAGCGATACCTGTTACGCCGTAACCAATTCTAAGCTTAAGGTTATTTACGAAATCTACATTATTCATGAAATCTTCTTCACTTATTCGCCATCCTGCAGAAAGAGCAGGGAACCAACCCCATTTATGGTGGGCACCAAACTTTGAATTCCCTTCATATCGAACGCTACCCATCAAGATATAACGATTATCATAGTTATAATTTAGCCGGCCAAAGAAACCGATTAGCTTATAGGAACTTTTACTGCTCGACATTGAGGCTTTACCCTGTGTCAGGTAATTACCGCTCTGAATACGGTTATAAGTAAATACATCCGTTGGGAAATCAGAATTCGACATTGAGAAAGCTTGCTGAATATATCGCTGATAACTATACCCGCCTAGAACATTGAAAGAATGAGCTCCAATATCGTTCGCATATTTGGCAGTAAATTCAAATAAACTATTTGTATGTGAAGACTCCCCTCGGGAAGCATACCCATTCACATTATTTTTAAGTGTAGAAATATGTTGGAAACTCTCTGCATATCCACGTTGCTGGTCCCATTTACTGGTAGACCCCATCACTTTCAAACTTAGATTTGTAATAGGCTTCACCGTTATCGTACCGTTTAAACGCATTTGACGATCTTCATTTTGCCCCGTGGCTTCATTCAGCAATGACATTGGATTGTCGTAATTGAATTGAGGACGGGTTTGATAACTTCCATCCTGAGTATAAATATGATCGGTAGGATTCCGGATATAGGCTTGCCTCCAGATATAATTGTTCCAAACTGTTGGATAATCCTGAATACTAGTGAGAAAATTTAGGTCCCCAATAACCTTACCATCAAACATTGAATGATGTACGTTTAAGCGTCCTAACAGCTTTTTATTATTGGATTTTTTAAAGATACCATCTTCCTGATGAAAATTAACAAAAGCGGTGTAATTAGTTTGGGCATCTCCCGCTGAATAAGTCAAGTTATGTTCTTGGGTTAATGGAGCAGAACTTCTAAGGACCTGGTGAACCCAATCGGTATTATATCCATAATCAATAAATCCGGCATTATACTTCTTATTCATTTCTCGAACACCAGCTGCATCCAGAAATCCCGGAGTTTTCTTAATCTGCTGAACATCTAAATATCCTTGATAACTGATCGTAGCCGGCTGATTGGCTTTATGATGTTTAGTTGTAATAAGGATAACTCCATTCGAACCGCGCGACCCATAAATGGCCGCTGCGGAACCACCTTTCAAAACACTTATCTTAGCAATATTTTGTGGGGCAACAGTACTTAAATCTCCGGGTACTCCATCAATCAACACTAATGGAGCCGATGAAGCTTCTAGCGTTGTAGTTCCCCTAAGCTTTATGGAAGATCCAGAAGTAGGATCCCCGCTAGGTTCAGTAATCATTAGTCCGGCTACTTTCCCCTTAATTAATGAGGCTGCATCTTTAGGAGCTGATTCTACAAAATCTCCAGAACTAACACTAGCAACGGCACTGGTTACATCTTCTTTGCGTTGCGTTCCATAGCCCACCACAACAACGTCTTTGCTGGAATACGTCGTTTGGGATAGTCGCACATCTATTTGTGATCTGCCATTAACAGGAACCTTTTTGGTGGTATAGCCTATAAACGAAAATAAAAGCGTATCACTTGCAGAGGCTGTAAGTGAATAATGTCCCTGGGCATCCGTTGTCGTACCATTGGTCGTACCCTTTACGAGAATATTGACCCCTGGTAATGTTTGATCTGAATTTCCATCATAAACCGTACCCGATACTTTTTGCTGAGCAAAAGCATCAACCTTCAGAAAGAAGAATACAGCTAAGCATATCACAAAAAATATCTTATTCGTATTATCTATTTTCATATCATCCTATATCATTTAGATTAGCCTTACCTACCATTGTTATTCTTCTGCCAAACGATTCCTATCCTAATTTTCCAAAACACCAAACTTATATTAGGATATTATTCCCTAATACTTATAAGTGTTTCATCTACACTTAGTTCAAACGCAAATAATATATTTCGGAGAAGAAATAAAACCCAGATCATTATTTTTCATTTTTTTGATAATATTTGCATAAATAACAATAACTTTTTTGCAAGACCTGGTTTTTAAGGTTGATTAGTATAATGTGATGTTTATAATAGATAAAGCTGATTCTGTATCTCCCAATAATTTGCGTTATGAAAAAACATTACCCTTTACTATTTACCTTAAATCTATTATTAGTTGTCTCTCTCTTTTTAAATAGCTGTTCTAATACTACTAAACACAAAACAAACTCAGATGACAGCACTTTCGAGAATAACAAGATAACCGATACAACTTCTGTACCCATTGATCCCAAAAAACCTACACCTACTAGCGTTTCCAAGGGAAAACAACTATCAAAAATATACTGTGTGCGTTGCCATGTTTACCCCAAACCCAGTCTGCTCGATAAACAAACCTGGGTTCATCAAACACTGCTAAATATGGGGACCCGCTTGGGTATTTTTAAGCATAATGGGGTAAAATATCCTATCGAACATACCGCTAATTTACCCAAAGATTTGTATCCCGATACAGCTCTTATCAGCCAAGCTAATTGGCAAAGGATTCTTGATTTCTACCATTCGGCCGCTCCCAAAAAGTTAAAAATGCCCGAACCAGATAAAAAAATTAAAACGGATCCCCTTTTCTTCACTGCTCGTACACCTGATTTTCGGGAAAAGGCCCCGCCAATGGTAACTTCCATTCGATTAGATCCGGGTAATAAAACCATTTACCTGGGGAATGCATCTAACAATAAATTTATGGTTTTCAATAGCCAGCTAAAATATATCGATCATCTCAACATCACTTCTCCCATCTCTTATATCGATATTTTAAATGATGATATCTCGAAACCGGGGACCAGAGATTTGCTGTTGTCATATATTGGTGACCTCCAGCCATCGGATGCGCTTAAGGCTTCGGTGATGCGTAGCTTATATAATCCCCAGACCAAAGAAGCCCACGCCGGTTATTATGTAGCCAATCACATTGAACGAACCGTCGAAAGCCAGATGGCCGATTTGGATGGGGATGGCAAAGCGGATTACCTGATAAATGAATTCGGCCATCGAAGGGGACATTTATTCTGGTTAAAAAATGGCGGCAATGGAAAACCATCTAAAAAACACGTGTTAACTGATGTGCCCGGTTGTATTCGATCAGTAGTCACAGACCTTAACAACGATAGTAAACCGGATGTGGTAGCATTATGTGCTCAATCGGATGAAGCTATTTATCTCTTTAAAAACGAAGGAAATGGGCATTTTTCGAATAAAGACACTTTAATTCAGTTTCCTGTTGATGCCGGTTCCAGTTCTTTTGAAATGGACGATTTTAATAACGATGGACATCTTGATATTCTATATACCAGCGGAGATAATGCCGACTATTCAACGATCTATAAACCTTATCACGGAGTGTATATTTACCTTAATGATGGGAAGGGAAATTTTAAAAAGAAATGGTTTTATCACATCAATGGGGCTTATTCTGCCAAAGCACGAGATTTTGACAAGGATGGCAACTTGGATATAGCGGCAATCTCATTTTTTGCTGATTATAAGCATCGTCCACAGGAAGGTTTCGTTTATTTTGAGAATGAAGGAGAACTTTCTTTTACACCATATCATCAACCTGCGACTTCCGCCGGACGATGGATCAGTATGGATGTTGCTGATTTTACCGGCAATGGATACGATGATATTGTGTTAGGTAACTTTTCGCTGGGCCCCACCAAAGTAGCCAGTGATTTGCAAAAGAAATGGTCTCACGGGCCACATTTTCTCCTTTTAGAAAATCATGCAGAGAAGATGAAATGAATTAAAAATATACTTATTAAATCTCTCTTAGAAGGCTACTTAGTTTCTTTTTGTTGTAATAACAATGACTCCAGCGCCTCCTTCTTCGCCATATTGACTAGAAGCCTCAACCCCTTTTAGGACCCGTATGGAATCGATCATATTTACAGGAACAGCACTTTTTGCCCTTGAAAAGTCTCTGCCGTAGCGATTTCCATCCACTACAAATAGCGGGGAAGGATTACCATGTTGTGAAATAGTTCCCCGTACTCGAATCTGAATATTTGACCCTGATCCGGATACTGATATTCCAGGTACTCTCTTTAAATAATCTTCCAGTGATATGGAAGGGTTATCTACCTTAACTTCTGATGTCGATGCCTGACCTCCTGATCCACTTGTCTGCCCACTTGATGCACATCCGGCTAACAAGATTGTCATCAAAAAAGTTAGTATATAATATTTCATGTGGACCTCTCTCTTAGTTAATATTGCATATAATAAAAAAACATAAAGCTCATCAAACTACTCATTTAAGTAGTCCGATGAGCTCAAATTTTAAAAAGATTATTTTTTTACTTTATCAGACTACATCCCAATAAACCGTATAACGCTGTTTATCTACTTCATAAAATGGACGTAGTTTCACTGTTTGTTTCATCGCAGGACTATTCAATTGAAACTGTAAAGTCTTATCATCTTTCGCCGTAATAAATTCAGATATATCTTTGCCCACGGGTGTTTTGATCGGAGGAACTTCTACGGAAGCGGCATCAAAGTACTCCGATTGATCCGATCCAAAAGGCTCTGGATAGGTCATCCACTTCGTTCCAAATTCTCCTACAAGAACCAATGGCCCATACATGATAGCAACTTTTTTATCATCATTAGGCATAGACTCTACATGGATATCCATTGGCAAATTAATTTCAATAACATCGCCCTGTTTCCATTGCCGGTTTACAGCAACATAGCCGGATGAATCAACCGTTGAAGAAACCTTTTTTCCATTGACTAGAATCTGAAATTCTGATCCAACCCAGTACGGTCTTCGAATGTTTAAACTAAACTTTTGTGGACTATCAAGACTAACCTTCAGCGTAGATGTCTCTGATTTGGGAAACTTAGTCTGTTGAGTTAGCGATAGCCCTTTATCATCCCATTGAACCTGTGAGGGTATAAACAGATTAACATACAAGTTGGAATCATCATGCATATAGATGGCTGTACCATACTTGGTATGATTTTCCATTCCCGTACCACGACAGCACCAAAATGAGTGAAATGGAGTACTATAGGTCTTGAAAAACCCGGGATCTGTATTCACAAAGTAGGTAACCTGTCCTTTTTTTGACTCAATAGATGCCAGAATGTGATTATATAGAGCGCGTTCATAATAGTCGGCATATTCTACTTTTGGCTTCCAACTCATTAAATGCTGAGTGAGCTTCAACATATTGTAGGTGTTGCAGGTCTCCGTGGTTGCCTTGCCTAGACGTTCGTGCAGGTGGCCTAGTTTACCAAAATATTCCTTATCGGTATTGCCTCCATGTACATAGCTGCGATGCTGCGTAACGCGCTCCCAAAAGAATGTAGCAACCTGGTGCATCCGTTCTTCTTGGGTTAATTCATATTCCCGGGCTGCACCAATAACTTTGGGGATTTGCGTATTGCCGTGCAAACCCGCTAATTCATCCTTGCCTTCAGCCAACGGATCAAAAACGGCCTTATGATTAAACCGCTCGGCTAGTTTTAAATATTTTTCATCACCGGTAATACCATAGGTATCGGCCATCACTTCATTCATACCTCCAAATTCGCATTCCAGCATCTTCTGGAACTGTTGATCGGTCAGATTTTTAGAAAAATAAACCGCCCAGTCAGCAAAATTAACCAAGACCTCTTTTGCCTGTTCATTACCTGTATGCCAATAGGCATCTCGCAACCCGGCATAGGTTTTATGCAGATTATACCAAGGCGACCAGACGCCATTCAGGCTGAAATTCTCTGTTTTAATTTTACCGGAGGCCACTTCTTTCCACAATTTTCTACCTTTGGGGATACCTGCAATATATCCATCGCCGACTTTCTCCTGAATGCCATTTAATTCATCAACGATATATTCGGTTCGTTCTTTGTATCGAAGATCGTCGCTGGCCGCATACATAAGCGAGCAGGCAGACAAATAGTGCCCCAGCGTATGACCTTGCAATTGCGAAGTTTCCCATCCGCCATAGCGCGGAGCTTTAGGTTCTAAATCTTCGGATAAGTAAAAACAGGCCAACAAGCGATCAGGATCCAATTCCAACAGATATTCTCCATTCAAATCCATCGCTTTTGTAAAGGGACTTTCACGCAATCGTACATCCTTTAATGAGAAGAAAGATATGGGTGTTGATCCCGCCTTATCATCTGTCGGAGTTTTATAGGGGGTCTGTGCAAATCCCATAGATCCGGGTAGTGTTGCCATTGTAGCTCCAAGTCCCATTTTTTGCAGAAATTCTCGTCTTTCCATATCACGTGTTTTAAATGTCGAATTGTTTTTTGATATCCAATAGGCCTGCTCTAACTATCGAGAATTAATTCGAAATACCAGACATATTGATTGTTTCCCTTTTTAAAAGAATCTTTTGTTCTTACTATTCTGACAATCAGTGATCAATTCTAAGTGTTTTTTACACACTTATTAATAATTAACTTAATGCGAAAATGCAATAAGAAGGAAAATATTAGCAAGATTGTATAATAAATTATCAATAGCGTCCTAAACGTTTGGAAAAAACAAAAAAAGAGAGAAAGACTTTTGGGGTATCTCAAAGTATATTTGAGGGGCCATAACTCCAAATAATCCTTCTCTCCGATGATGAATATAACATT
>Ga0102944_1000634_pt1 | contig 25995 bp, 27 predicted proteins | sample SalPonD_shore_MG_FD_78172 | JGI IMG/M metagenome (GOLD analysis project Ga0102944, IMG submission 78172) | Salt pond soil microbial communities from South San Francisco under conditions of wetland restoration - Salt Pond MetaG... | ecosystem: Environmental > Aquatic > Marine > Intertidal zone >...
GACGACGGCCTGCAGCACTACGCGCTGGCGCGCGACCTCGAGATCGCGGTCGTCGACGGCGACAGCGGGCTGGGCAACGGCCGCATGCTGCCGGCCGGGCCGTTGCGGGAGCCGCGCGGTCGGCTGCGCCGGGTAGACTTCGTCGCGGTCCGTGATGGCGATCGTCCGGGGGCGTTCGGCTTCAGCGTGCGTCCCGGCGCGGCACGCTCGCTGGCCGGGAATACGGCGGACGTGGAGCTGGGGCAATGGCGCGGGCGCCGGGTCCATGCCGTCGCGGGCATCGGCGTGCCGGAGCGGTTCTTCGGTCAGCTCGAGGACGCGGGCCTGGACGTCGAGCGCCACGCGTTCGGCGACCATCACCCATTCGTCGCCGCGGACCTGGCATTCGGCGACGACGCTGCGGTGCTGATGACCGAGAAGGATGCGGTAAAGTGTAGACCCTTCGCCGACGAGCGGATGTGGTTCGTCCCGGCGGAGATCATTGACCGCGACGACCTGGCTCAGGCCGTCGTGGAACGCTTGGAAGGGGTGAGTCATGGATCGCCGGCTGCTTGATATTCTCGTGTGTCCGCTGTGCAAGGGGAAGCTCATCTATCGGCGCCGCGAGCAGGAGTTCGTGTGCACGGCGGATCGGCTGGCGTTTCCGATTCGCGACGGCATCCCGGTGATGCTCGAGGACGAGGCGCGCTCGATCTCGCTGGAAGAGGCGGAAAGCCTGCGCCGCGAAAAATGAGCGGCGCCGGGTTCCGCATCGCGATACCGGCGCGCTACGGCTCGACGCGTTTCCCGGGCAAGCCGCTGACGCTGCTGCGCGGGCGCACCATGCTCGAGCACGTCTGGCGCCGCGCCTGCGAGGCCGGCGCGAGTGAGGTGGTCGTCGCCACGGACGACGAGCGCGTCGCCGAGGCCGCCGCCGGCTTCGGTGCCGGCGTGTGCATGACGCGCCCGGACCACGCCTCCGGCACCGACCGGCTGGCCGAGGTGTCGCGGCTGCGTGGCTGGCCCGATGACGCCATCGTGGTCAACCTCCAGGGCGACGAGCCCCTGACACCGCCGGCGCTGCTCGCGCAGGCTGCCGAAGATCTGGCCCGGTGGCCGGACGCGCCGGTCGCCACTCTGGCTGCGGCGCTGGCCGCGGGCGCGCCAGTGGACGATCCGAACATAGTGAAGGTCGTCACCGATGCCGCGGGATTCGCACTGTATTTCAGTCGGGCGCCGATCCCTTGGTGGCGCGACGGGCGGCCCACCGCGCCGGAACCGCCGACCCGGCGCCACCTCGGTATCTATGCCTACCGGGCTGGCTTCCTGCAGCATTACACGGCGCTCGAGCCGGCGCCGCTGGAACGTGCCGAGCAGCTCGAACAGCTGCGCGTCCTGTGGCATGGCTACCGTATTCACGTGACCGAGGCCGCGACCTTGCCGGGCGCGGGTGTGGACGCGCCCGACGATGTCGACCGGGTCGAGGCCGCCCTGGCGGAATTCGAGACGGGAGGGCCATCGTCATGAAGCGGGACTGGGAACTGATCGGGCGCGAGGTCGCCTACCAGGGTTTCTTCCGCCTCGCGCGCTACGAGGTCCGCCATACCCTGTTCGAGGGCGGCTGGAGCCGGCCGCTGCGGCGCGAGATCTTCGAGCGCGGACACGCGGCCGCCGTCCTGCCGTACGATCCGGAGATGGACGCCGTCGCGCTGATCGAGCAGTTCCGGGTCGGGGCGCTGGAGGCCGCGGGCGGCCCATGGTTGCTCGAGTTCGTGGCGGGCATCATCGAGCCGGGCGAATCACCGGAAGAGGTCGTGCAGCGTGAGGCGATCGAGGAGGCAGGCATCGAGGTCACCGACCTGGAGCGTGTGTGCGAGTACCTGGTCAGTCCCGGTGGGACCACCGAGACCACGACGCTGTTCGCCGGGCGGACCGATCTGTCGGCAGCCGGGGGCGTCCACGGGCTCGATCACGAGAACGAGGACATCCTCGTGCATGTGGTGGATGCCGCGGATGCCATCGCCATGGCGGACAGCGGCCGGGTGAACAATGCCATGGGCCAGATCGGTCTGCACTGGTTCGCGCGCCACCGCGAGCGGTTGCGCGAGGCATGGCGCGGGTGAGTGGTTGTTGGGCGCCGTGCGATGTGGGGATCACGCCAAGGCGCCAAGCGCGCCAAGACAGGATTATGAGGGTGGTCCCGTTTCGAGGCGGTTGCCAGTCCACCGCCAATGGAAATAACGCACTGGCGCCCGGCGGGTTGAATCTCGCAGAGGCGCGCAGCCCGCAGAGAGATTGCAGGAACTCCGGGAAACGAACGGACGCGCGGGGCTGGACACGGCCCGGGTTACCGGGTCGGACTCGATTGTCTCGGCGACCTCTGCGTCCTCCGCGAGATACCTTCACACGGTGTCAGGAGGTTCCCATTGGAATAACGTTGGCAGCGGACTGGGAGACGACAGGGAACTTCTTTTCTTGGCGCCTTGGCGTGAGATGATATAAAAAAAACAATAAGTTAAAGGGTGAAATTAATGTGGGGTGGCAAATAAGTGCGCCCCGGTGCTCAGATCCCGAGACGGCGGAACTCGGGGTCGGGCGTGCTCTGCTCCCAGACCTCGTCGAACCACTTGCGCAGCTCGCGGCCCCGCGGCCCCGCGAGGAAGCGCACCGTTCCCTCGAAGCGATCGCCGTACGGGCGCCAAAGCAGGCCCTGCTCGTCGGCGAGCAGGAAGGCGGACACCTCGTCCTGCCAGTCGCGGCCGACACGGCGCACGCCGATGTGCGTCGGCAACTGCTGGGCGAGGCCGATCAGGCGATGGTCGGCGCGGATGGCCGGGGTCGGGTCCTGGACCAGGATGCGTACCTCGGTGCGGCGCCCGCGGCGTGCGAACCGACTGAGCGCCTCGCGGAACTCGGCCGTGGAGTACAGGCGGCGGTCGAGGTCGCGCGTGAAGATCCGCAGCGTGAGCGATGCCTGACGCGCGAGGGCGAGGGCGGCGTCGGCCGCGTCCGCGGCCGCGGCCACGGCGTGTTCTCCCGGGGTCTGCCCGAGGATGTATGCGCCGTTCGTGGTGAAGGGGGCCGGGGCGTTCACGCGGAGCCTCCGCTGGCGAGGTCGCGCTCCATGCGCCGGTGCGGGATGCCCGCCTCCATGAATTCGGGACCGAACGCCTCGAATCCCGCCCGCCGGTAGAACTCCATGGCGGCGGTCTGGGCGTTCAGCTCGACGCGCGCGAAGCCGCGCTCGGCGGCCCGGGCGATCAGCGCGTCGAGCAAGGCCCGCCCCACGCCGGCGCCGCGCCAGGCGCGGTCGACCGCCATGCGGCCGATGCGCCCTTCCGGCAGCAGCCGGCCCGTACCGATGACCGTGCCATCCTCCAGTTCGGCGATGACGTGATCGGACTCGGCATCGCGGCCGTCGTACTCTTCATCCGGCGGCACCCGCTGCTCGTGCACGAACACAGCGGTGCGCAGCGCGGCGATCCGGCCGCCGTCGCGCGCCCAGTCCGCAGCCCGCACGACGCAGGGCGCCCGGCTGTCACCGACGTCAATCCTGCCCATCGCTCCGTGCCAGCACGGCCGCCAAGCCGAGGTAGGTCTCGGGTGTGAGCGCGCGCAGGCGTTCGCGCGCCTCGTCCGGGATGTCGATCTCGTCGATGAGCCGGCCGAACGTGTCCCGATCCACCGGCCGTCCCCGGGTCAGGGACTTGAGCGTGTCATATGGGTTGTCGATGCCGTAGCGGCGCATCACGGTCTGGATCGGCTCGGCGAGCACGGCCCAGTTGGCGGCCAGGTCGTCGACCAGGCGACGCTCGTCCGCCTCGAGCTTGTCGAGTCCCTTCGCCAGCGCCTTGTACGCGATCAGGCTGTGAGCGACGCCCACACCGAGGTTGCGCAGCACAGTCGAGTCGGTGAGGTCGCGCTGCCAGCGCGAGATCGGCAGCTTCGCCGCGAGGTGATCGAACAGCGCATTGGCCACGCCGAGGTTGCCCTCGGCGTTCTCGAAGTCGATCGGGTTCACCTTGTGCGGCATGGTCGAGGAGCCGACCTCACCGGCGACCGTCTTCTGGCGGAAGTAGCCCAGCGAGATGTAGCCCCAGACGTCGCGCGCGAGGTCGATCAGGATCGTGTTGACACGGGCGAGGGCGTCGAACAGCTCGGCGATGCAGTCGTGCGGCTCGATCTGGGTCGTCATGGGGTTGAACGCGAGCCCGAGGCCGGTGACGAAGTGTTCGGCGATTACGGGCCAGTCGGCCTCGGGGACGGCGACGCAGTGCGCATTGTAGTTGCCGGTCGCACCGTTCATCTTGCCCAGGAGTTCCACGGAAGCGAGCGCGCGGCGCTGGCGCCGCAGCCGGGCGGCGACATTGGCGAACTCCTTGCCCAGCGTCGTGGGCGTGGCGGGCTGCCCGTGGGTGCGTGCGAGCATCGGCCGATCGGCGTGCGCGCGGGCGAGGGCGTCGATGCGCTCGATCAGCCGGTCGCACCAGGGCAGCAGCACATGGCGCCGGCCTTCCTCGAGCATCAGCGAGTAGGCCAGGTTGTTGATGTCCTCCGAAGTGCAGCCGAAGTGAATGAACTCGCGCAGCGCGGCGAGCTCGCTGTGCTCGGTGACGCGCTCGCGCAGGTAGTACTCGACGGCCTTCACGTCATGATTGGTGGTGCGTTCGATCTCCTTGATGCGCCGCGCGGCCGCCTCGTCGAAATCCTCGACCAGTGCGTCGAGCGCGCGCGCGGCATCGTCGGACAGGCGCGGCAGTTCGGGCATGATGCCGGCCTCGACGAGGGCCTGGAGCCAGCGCACCTCGACCCGGACGCGCAACCGGATCAGGCCGTACTCGCTGAAGATCGGCCGCAGCTCGGCGATCTTGTCGCCGTAACGGCCGTCGACGGGGCTGATCGCGGTGAGCGCGCTCAGGTCCATGAAGCGGGTCTCCGAAGGGACAGGAAGGCGCGCGATTATACTGTCCCCGCCCACCGGCGGGCCAGACGGGGCCCGTCGGCCGCGGTTGTATCGTGTCCGGGGCCGGGCCATCATGTCGTCTTGGCTCAAGCAGCCTGGCTCACGTTATTCGGGCGCCGGTCGGCGCGCAGACACACAGGGGAGAACGCCGAGCGATGAGCACCGACGGATTCCGTACCGAGCGCGACAGCATGGGCGAGCTGCAGGTCCCCGCGGACGCGCTCTACGGTGCGCAGACCCAGCGGGCGGTGGACAACTTCCCGATCAGCGGCCTGACCCTGCCGTTTGCGGTCATTCGCTCGATCGCCCTGATCAAGCGCGCCTGCGCCCAGGTGAACAACGAGTTCGGCCTGCTCGACCCGGACATCGCGGATGCGATCCGCCAGGCGACCGACCGCGTATGCGCCGGCGAGCTCAACGACCATTTCCCGATCGACGTGTTCCAGACGGGGTCGGGCACGAGCACCAACATGAACGTCAACGAGGTGCTCGCGCACCTGGCGACGGAGATCGCCGGCCAGACGGTGCACCCGAACGATCACGTCAACATGGGCCAGAGCTCGAATGACGTGTTCCCGACGTCGATTCACGTCTCCGCCTGCCTCGAGCTCCATGAGCGCCTGCTGCCGGCGCTCGACCATCTCGCCGACACCATCGAGCGTCGTGCCACCGAGCTGTCGGACAAGGTCAAGACCGGGCGGACGCATCTCATGGACGCGATGCCCGTGACACTGGGTCAGGAGCTTTCGGGCTGGGCGGCGCAGGTCCGCCACGGCGCCGAGCGCGTGCGCGCCAGCCTGCCGCGGCTCGAGGCGCTGACCCAGGGCGGTACCGCGGTTGGCACCGGCATCAACGCGCACGAGGGGTTCGGGCCTCGCGTGGCGTCTGAGCTGCGCTCGATCACGGGCGTGCCCTTCACCAGCATGGACAACTTCTTCGAGGGCCAGGGCTCGCAGGACGCGGCGGTGGAGATGAGCGGGCAGCTCAAGGTGATCGCCACCAGCCTGATGAAGATCGCCAATGACCTGCGCTGGATGAACAGCGGCCCGCTCGCGGGGCTCGGGGAGATATCGCTCGTGGCACTGCAGCCCGGATCGAGCATCATGCCCGGCAAGGTCAACCCGGTGATCCCCGAGTCGGTGGCGATGGTTGGCGCACAGGTCACGGGCAACGACACGACGATCACCGTCGCGGGGCAGTCGGGCAACTTTCAGCTGAACGTCATGCTGCCGGTGATCGCATACAACCTGCTGCAGAGCATCGAGTTGCTGACCAACGCGAGCGCGGTGCTCGCCGACAAGGCCATCGCCGGATTCAGCGTCAATGACGACAAGTTGCGCGAGGCCCTGGATCGCAACCCGATCCTGGTGACGGCGCTCAATGCGGTGATCGGCTACGAGCAGGGCGCGGCCATCGCCAAGAAGGCGTATGCCGAGGGCCGTCCCCTGATCGAGGTCGCGCGCGAAATGACGGATCTCTCAGAACAGGAGCTGAAGGAACTGCTCGACCCCGCGCGCCTGACCGCGGGCGGGCTCGTCCGATGAGCCCGCGCCCGCCGCGGTAGGGTGCCATGTCACGCGCCGCGACCATCCTGGAGTTCTGGTTCGGCAGGCTCGATGCGGCGGGGTTGCCGGACCAGCGCGTGGAGCGTCGCTGGTTCAACGCGGACGATGCCTTCGACGCCGAGGTGCGCGCCCGGTTCGAGCCGGATCTGCGCAATGCCGCGGCCGGCCGCCTGACGCGCTGGGAGCGCGACCCCCGATCCGCGCTCGCGCTCGTGATCCTGTTCGACCAGTTCCCGCGCAACATGTACCGCGGCAAGCCGCGGGCCTTCCTGTTCGACGAGCATGCCCGCGCGGTTGCGGGGCGCGCCGTCGGCCGCGGTCTCGATGCCCGCCTCCAACCAATCGAGCGCGTCTTCCTGTACATGCCGTTCGAGCATTCCGAGGATGCGGCCGACCAGACCGAGTCCGTGCGCCTGTTCCGCCAGCTCGCCGACGCCGTGCCCGAGGAACAGCGCGAGCGATTCCGCGGCTATCTCGGTTACGCGCTGCAGCACCGTGAGGTGATCGATCGCTTCGGGCGCTTCCCGCACCGCAACGAGGTGCTGGGGCGGGCGAGCACGCTGCAGGAGACGGCCTTCCTGGAAGAGGGCGCATCGACTTGGGGACAGGTCCGCGATACCGAATGAGGGCGTGCCGGGCGGCGGCGAAGCCCGGAAAGTGCCGCTCTACCGCGTGGCGAACACGGTCACTTCCGCGCGGTCGTGGTAGAGCTGCTTCGCGGCGACGCGCCCGTCGGGCGGAAGCGCCGCGGCGATGGTCTCGAGATGCCGCACCACCGTGCGCCAGCGCTGCTTCATCGGCAGCTTGAGGTTGACCACGGCATGGCGGCAGTCGCCCCGCTCGAGCCAGCCGGCCGCCAACGCCGCGATTCGGTGGGGCTGTTCGACCATGTCGCAGACCAGCCAGTCGACCGGACCGCGCGGCCGGAAACGGAATCCGTCAGCGCGATGGTGCGACACGCGGGTGTTCTCCTCCAGGCTCGCCGCCAGGCGACCATTGTCCACGGCGTCCACGGTGAGGCCGCGCTCGGCCAGCAGCCACGTCCAGCCGCCGGGCGCGGCGCCGAGGTCCACGGCCCTGCGGCCGGGTCGCAGCCATGACGCGCGTTCGTCGTCGCTGAGAAACAGCGTCAGCGCCTCCTCAAGCTTCAGCACCGAGCGGCTGGGGGCCGCGCGCGGTGCCTTGAGCCGCGGAATGCCCATGGGCCAGGGCGCGCTGTTGCCGGCCGCTGACAGCCCGACGATCGCGGCGGTGCCATCCAGGAGGACGACATGGAGCACCGGCGCCTCCGGCCGGAAGGCGATGCCGGCGCGCTCCAGGGCGATTGTGACCGGTCCCTCAAGTCGGCGCGCCAGGCGCGCCAGGGGCCGGCCGGCGTCGGTGTCGGGGTGCTCGACGCGGACACCCGAGCATGTGTCGAGCACTGCGGCCGCCGCCGCGGCGATCGGAGTCGCGCGGTCGCGCTCCGGTAGCGTGTCGGGCCGCGCCACGATGGTGAGCCACTGGCGTGCGAATACGAGGGTCGGAAACCGGATGCCGGCGCCCAGCGTGGCGAGGTCGGCGGCCTCGGGCACGGTCAACTCGACGAGGCCGTCACGAACGCGGCACCAGGCGCCCACCTCGAGCGCGGCACAGCGCGCGACGAGTTCGGCCGCGCAATCGCTTTCCATGCCGGGGCGACAGAAGGCGAGCACGCTGCTGCTTGAGGGATGCGGAAACATGCGGTGGCCCTGGCCTGCGGGAGCGGGGCGGCGACCGTGTCCGCGGCGCCGCATCGGTCTGCGGATAGTAGCCGGGGCCGCCGGTCGCAGTGAAGGCGCCGGCACGGATCACGTGCCGGGCGCGTGCGTGTGGCAGACTGGCGCTGGTGCACCGATGGCGGGCACCATGAAGGAGGCGCATCGACGGGGCGAGCGGAGACACGCTCGCGCGATTCCGCCAACAGTCGGGCGCCGACGCCGGAGCGGGGTGGGCCCGGCCGCAGCCGGGCAGACCGGGAACCGATGAGACAGGAGGACACGCCAATGAATCATCGTCGTGCAGTACTCGCGTGCGTCGCGCTCACCCTTTCGGTCGTGGCGACCGGGTGCACGTTCGTGAAGCTCCAGCCGGATGCCCAGGAGATCGCCGTTCTGGATCAGAAACGGGCACAGAATTGCGAGAAGCTCGGCCAGACCAAGGTCAGCGTCGCCGCCGCCGGGCGCGGCGAGAAGTACGTGCGCGAGGATCTCGAGACGCTGGCGCGCAACAGTGCGGCGGACATGGGCGGCGATACCGTCGCGCCCCTCAGCGGCATCAAGGAAGGGAAGCAGACCTACGGCATCTACAAGTGCATCGGTGACGAATGATCGATCCCGCCGCAGATGCTCATACCCGGCCCGATCCGGCCCGCTCGGCCCTGCTCACGGTCGACATGCAGAATGACTTCACGCTCGCGGGCGCCCCTGCCGAGATCGAGGACACGCGCGCGGTGGTCGAGCCGATTGCCCGGCTCACGGCCGCGTTCCGGGCCGCCGGGCGGCCGATCGTGCACGTGATCCGCTTCTACGCGCCAGACGGCAGCGACGCTGAGCGTGTCCGCCGCTCCGCGCTGCAGGGCGGGCTCGAGTTGCTGGCACCCGGCTCGGAGGGAGCGGAAGTGGTCGCCGGCATTCTGCCCGGCGGCGCGCCGGCGCTCGAGGCAGGGCGCCTGCGGGCCGGGCAGCCGCAGCCGCTGGGCGAGTCGGAGTGGGCGATGTACAAGCCGCGGTGGAATGCCTTCTTCGAAACGCCGCTCGCGCCATTCCTGCGCGAGCAGGGCGTGGATACGGTGGTGGTCAGCGGGTGCAATTACCCGGGGTGCGTGCGCGCAACGACGGTCGGTGCGACCGAGCACGATTTCCGTACCGTGCTGGCGCGCGACGCGGTCTCGCGGCTGGATCCCCTCGGGATCGACGAGATGACGGCGCTGGGCGTCGTCGCGCTCGACACCCGGACCTGTGCAGGCTGGTTCGCGCGCGGAGACGCCGCGGCATGAGCGGGCAACCCTGCCCGGCGGTACTCTCCATCGCCGGCTCGGATCCCTCGGGCGGGGCCGGTATCCAGGCCGACATCAAGGCCTTCTCGGCGCTCGGCGCCTACGGCATGTGCGCCCTGACGGCCCTGACGGTGCAGAACACGCAGGGCGTGCGCGGGGTGCACGCGGTGCCGGCACAGTTCGTCGCCGAGCAGATCGACGCCGTGTTCGAGGATGTTCGCGTCGATGCCGTGAAGGTGGGCATGCTCGGCGCGGCCGGCACCGTCGAACGGGTCGCGGAATGCCTCGAACGCTGGCAGCCGCGTTTGGTGGTGGTTGACCCCGTCATGGTCGCAAGGAGCGGGCACCGCCTGATCGACGATGCCGCCGTCGCTGTCCTGCGCGAGCGCCTGCTGCCGCTCGCCAGCGTGATCACCCCGAATCTGCCCGAGGCCGCCGTCCTGCTGGACACCGATCCGGCCGTGGACGTCGCGGGCATGCACGACGCGGCCCACGCCCTGCAGGCGTTGGGTGCGCGCGGCGTGCTGGTGAAAGGCGGACACCTCGCGCACGGCGATGCGACGGACGTGTTCCATGACGGCCGCGTCGAGCGCGTGCTGCATGCGCCGCGCGTAGACACGCGCAATACGCACGGGACAGGGTGCACGCTGTCATCGGCGATCGCCGCGCTGCTGCCGCGCTCGACGCGGATGGAGGACGCGGTGGCCGAGGCGAAGCGCTACCTCAGCGGCGCACTCGAGGCGGCGGACCGTTTGCAGATCGGCCATGGCCACGGCCCGGTCCACCACTTCCACGCCCTCTGGTCGGCGGGCGCCTGATCGGCCGTTGCCGGCCGGCGCCTCAGGTGCGGGCCTCGTCCTCGCCTGAATCCGCACGCGCGCAAGGCAGCGTGCATTGCTCGACGATCCGGAACAGGCGCTCGCGGCGGTCCTCGGGCCAGGTGTACAGCGCGATTCGGTCGAGGTGCAGCGCTGATGCGGCCGGTGCGGCGGTGGCCAGCCATTCGTGCGCCCGCGCACGGATGGTCGTTCCCCCGCGTCGCGGCGGTCGCCCCAGCGTGATGTGGGGCCGCACCGGGCGCGTTTCCTCGCGCGCGGCGGCGGCGCGCAGGAGAGCATTGCGCCAGCGCTCGATCATGGCGCCCACCGCGGCCCCGCCCGGGCCGAGGTCCAGGCCGTAGGCCGAGGGGCGCTCGGGGCGACCGAATGCGGCCAGGGCACCGCTCTCGACGCGGAAGGGACCTTCGTCGATGGTCGTCGCAAGCGCCCAGGCGGCCCGTGCGGCGCGCGGCCTCACCGGCCCGAGAAAGGCCACGGTGATATGCAGGTCGTCCGGGTGCATCCGCCTGAGCCCGGGCGGCATTTCGCCGACCAGCCCCGGGGGCAGATCGGCGGCACGAACGGGCAGGGCGATGAACCAGTTGGGCCGGGGCGGCATCGATGCTCTCCGTCTGGGGTCACGGTGCCGTTGCGCGCCGGTGCCGCCTCCCCCCGCGCGCGCCAGGACATTTGTGGGACGGGAGGCGAGGCCGGTACTGTACGTCGTGCAGGGCGCATGGTGACAACCCCGGCGCTCGGAGCCGCGCCGCGAGCGAGGCGCGGGGGCGAGGAGGCACATGGAACCGATACGGGTCCCGGCGGGCAAGGGCATCGAGTGGATCGGCGATGGCTGGCGGGCGTTCACCGCCGCGCCGGGCATGTGGATCGTTCTGACCGTGGTGTGGCTGCTCATCTTCATGGCGACGCAGTTCGTGCCGTTCGTCGGCGCCCTCGCGGCCCAGCTGATCGCCCCCGCGCTTTCCGGCGGGCTGCTCCTGGCCGCGCGCGAGAGCCTTGCCGGCCGGCCGATCGATGTCGCGCAACTGTTCCAGCCGCTGACGGACGAGGCGACACGATCGCCCATGCTCGTGCTGGGCGCGGTGTTCCTCGTGGCCAACCTCGCGGTCATGCTCGTGGCCGGCGGCGCCGCAATCGGGACCGTCGGCATGGCGTTCTTCCATCATCCTGGCGCGATGATGGGGCCGGGCGGGTTCGACCCGTCGCGCATGGATCCGGCGATGCTGATGCAGATGGGGGTCGGCGTGTTGCTGTTCCTGCTGCTCGGCACGACTTTGTGGCTGCTGATCTGGATCCTGTTCTACTACGCCATACCGCTGGTGCTGTTCGCCGGTACGGAAGTGTCCACTGCCATGGCACTGAGCGTGCGCGGGCTGGTGCGCAACTGGCTGCCGCTGCTCGTGCTCAGCGTCATCTGGCTACTGCTGTCGGTGCTCGCGACGCTGCCCCTGTTACTGGGATGGCTGGTGTTGCTTCCGATGACCTTCGGCGCCTGGTACGCGACGTATCGCGACGTCTTTCCGCAGGTGGCGGGCGCCCCGGCCGCCGAGTCGCAAGCGATGCCCCCGGGCGACACGCCCGCATGAGGCCTGGCGGGCCGCCGCGCCCCGAGGCCGCGTTCCGGCGTGCCCGCGCGCTCGTCGCGGCAGGATCCGGCATGAACGTGGCCCGTTCCGACATGAACTTTCCGCACTGATCCGCGGAGGAACACTGGCCGATGCGATGGCTCCCCTGGAAATGGATCGTGCGCCGGGCCGCTCGTGCGTACGGCGTGATCGATCCGCTGACACTGGCCGCGCGCATGCGGCGATTCTCGCAACCGTCAGAGGTGGCCGAGCCGCTGGAGTTGTTGCGCGCCGGCATCGTGTTCCACGCGCGCGGCCTGGTGAACACGAAGGCCATCCAGCACAACCTCGACTGGATCTGGCCCTACTGGGTGACACGCCAGTTCGATCCCGGCGACGCGTCGTTCGTGCCGCGGGGATTCTCGTTCTCGCACATCAACCTGACTCACCGGAACTGGACGGCGGTCGGCCTGCCGGATTGCCCGGAGTACCCGATCGTCGATCCCTGCGGGCTGTTCACGCCGCTGCACGACGGCTGGTCGATCGACTGCTGGCTGCTGCGGGGCGACGGCGAGCCGATCGTCCCGAGCCGGATGCTGGATGTCGAGCAGAAGCTGGAGCTCGAGCCGACGCTCGCGGTGCATACACAAGCCGGCAGCACACAGCACGGCGTGCACATGCGCGCGGAAGTGAAGCGCCGCGACGGCCGCGCGCATGCGCTGCTCTCGGTCGAGGCACACGGGAACGCCGCCGACTCGCTCGCAATTGCCATACGCCCCTACAACCCGGAGGGGATCCAGTTCATCGATCAGCTGGCGCCGCTGGCGGAACAGCCGGGCATCCGGGTCAACGATCGCACGGACGTGCTCCTGGACCCGGCGCCGGATGCGCTGCACCTCGACACGTACGCGCAGGGGGACGTGTTTCACGCGCTGCCCGATGGCGCCAACGGCGCGGAGCCGGTGCAGTGCAGCGTCGGCATGGCCACCGGTGCCGCGCTCTATCGACTCGGAGACGGTGGCGTGCGCCACGTCCGCGTCGCGGTGCCGCTGGAGGAAGCCGGCCCCGGACCGCAAGCGGTCCACGACTGGACGCGGGCGCACGCGCACGGGGCCAAGCTCGAGTGCCCCGATGCCCGGCTGCGGTTCCTGTTCGAGGCGGCGCGATCCACCCTGGTGCTGCATTCCGTCGACGACGTGGTGCCGGGTCCCTATACGTACCGGCGCTTCTGGTTCCGGGACGCCTGCCTGATCGTCCACGCGTTGCTCGCGTGCGGCTACACCGAGCGCGCCCGCCGCGCGCTCGCGCGCTTCCCCGACCGCCAGCGCGCGACCGGGTACTTCCAGTCCCAGGAGGGGGAGTGGGATTCCAACGGCCAGGTCCTCTGGATCTACGGCCGCTTCCAGGCATTCACCGGCGAGGCGCTGCCGCCGGACTGGCTCGATGCGATCGAGCGAGGCGTGCGCTGGATCCGGCGCAAGCGCATGTCCGCCACGGCGGGCGAGGGGATCGCGGGTCTGCTGCCGGCCGGTTTCAGCGCGGAACACCTGGGCCCCAACGACTACTATTACTGGGACGACTGGTGGGCAGTGGCCGGCCTGCGCGAGGCCGCGGCCGTTCTCGACCGCGCGGGCCGCAGCCGGGCCGCGGCGCGAGCGCGCGAGGAGACGCACGACCTGCGCCGGGCGATCGATGCCAGCCTGGCGTCCATTCCGCCTGCACGCTGCGGCGGCGCGATCCCCGCGGCACCCTATCGGCGCATGGACGCGGGCGCGATCGGGTCGCTCGTGGCCGACTATCCGCTGCGTGAAACATCCCCGGGCGACCACGCGATCATGGCCACGGTCGACTATCTGGTGAAGCATTCGTTCTACGCAGGCGGGTTTTTCCAGAACATGATCCACTCGGGCATCAACGCCTACCTGACACTGGACATCGCCCAGACCCTGCTGCGCGCCGGGCAACCCCACCGTGCGTGGCCGCTGATCCGCAAGGTGGCGGATCTCGCGACGAGCACCGGACAGTGGCCCGAGGCCATTCACCCGCGCACCGGCGGCGGCTGCATGGGTGACGGCCAGCATGTCTGGGCGGCCGCGGAGTGGCTCATGGCCATGCGCGCACTGTTCGTCCGGGAGGAAGGCCGGACGCTGGTCATCGGCTCCGGCCTGCCGCCGGAGTGGCTCGACGACGGCGGCAGGCTGGGATTCGGGCCCACCGCCACGCCGTGGGGGCCGGTCACCGTCGAACTCGTCCACGGTCGGGGCGGCCACACCGTCCGAGTAGAGGGCGCATGGCGTGACACACCGCCGCGGCTGCGCAGCTGCGTGCCCGGATACGGCGAAGTGGATTTGCCGGCGGACGGCGCTGCGGTCGCGCTCGAGCCGTTGCATCGATGAAGATCTGCATGCTGACGAACACGTACCGGCCTCACGTCGGCGGCGTGGCCCGGTCGGTACAAACCCTGGTCGATCAGTGCCGGGCCGCCGGTCACTCCGTTCAGGTGATTGCGCCGAGCTTCCCGGGCGACGAGCACGAGGCCGAGCTGCAGGTGCTGCGGGTGCCGGCGCTGCAGCGCTTCAACGGCAGCGATTTCTCCGTGCGCGTGCCGATCCCGAACATGATCGCGCGCCGCATCGAGCAGTTCGCACCGGATGTGATCCATACACATCACCCGTTCCTGCTGGGCGACGCCGCGCTGCGCATCGCCTACCAGCATGACCTGCCGCTGGTCTTCACGCACCACACCCTGTACGAGAACTACACGCACTACGTGCCCTTCGACTCGCGCACGCTCAAGCGTTTCGTGGTCCGCCTGGCCACCGACTACGCCAATTGCTGCGATGCCGTCATTGCGCCATCGCAGAGCGTGAGTGCCCTGCTCGAGGAACGCGGCGTGCGCACGCCGATCTCCGTCATTCCGACGGGCATCGACTCGGCCGCGCTGGCCAGCGGCGACGGCCCGTCATTCCGTGCCGAGCGCGGCTTGCCGGCGGACGCGTTCGTCGTCGGACACGTCGGGCGGCTGGCCCCGGAGAAGAACCTGGAGTTCCTGGCCGAGGCCATCGCCCGCTGGCTGCGCGACGACCGGCAGCGCCGGTTCCTCCTGGTGGGCGACGGCGCGATGAGCATCCCGCTGCGGCGCCGCTTCGAGCGGGCAGGGGTCGAGGATCGGGTGCTCGCGTGCGGCAAGCTGACCGGGCAGACGCTGTCCGATGCGTATGCGGCCATGGATTTGTTCGCGTTCGCCTCGCAGACCGAAACGCAGGGCATGGTGCTGGCCGAAGCGATGGCCGCCGGGCTGCCCGTCGTTGCGCTCGACGGCCCCGGCGTGCGCGACGTGGTCGGAGACCGCCGCAACGGTCGCCTGCTGCCGGCGGAGAGCGATCCGACAGCATTTGCCGAGGCGCTTGCGCGGGCCGAGGATTCCGCGACCCGTGCCGAGTGGCACACTGCCGCTTGCGCGACCGCGCGGGATTTCGACCAGGTGCGCTGCGCCGCGGCCGTGCTCGAGCTCTACCGCTCGGTCACGCTCCACGAGCGCCACCCCGGGGACGACTGGAACTGGTGGCAACGCCTGCTGGGCCGCGTCGAGGCGGAGTGGGAGCTGATCTCGAGCAAGGCGGACAGCGCGACGGGCAGCCTGCGTGATCGCACCGGGCGCTGAACGCGGCGCGGTGCCCGGGTGGGATCGGAAGTACGCGTTCCACGGTATCGAATGTTTCTGGAAAGATGTCCTAACCACTTGAATGGAGGAAGGTAGTAAATCTTTCACGCTGCCAATCGGCAGCATGTCAGTCGGCTCTGCTCGCTGCGGTGGGAGATCGGCCCTGCCGGCGTTGCTGATCATCGGGTACGGCTATAATCGGTTGGAGACACGCAACCGAAAGGACGAAACATGGCTTGGGAAGGCATGCCGTCGCCGGCGGCGCTGCTCGCCGGCTGGCGACCCGACAGCGGTGCGGGCCCGGACCTGGCCGCACACGATCGCTGGTGGCTCGACGAGGGGCGGGCGCTGTCCGAAACGGTCGACCGCGCGGGCACCCCCGCGCTCATCGCGCACGATCGATTGGGGCGTCCGGTCGACCGCATCGCGTTCCCGGCCGAATACCGCCGGCTGCTCCTTCGCGGCTACGCCGAGGGCGTCGTGGCGCGGGCGTTCGACGAGGACAGCCTGTTGCCCGGCTACTGCATCGGCTACGTGACATCGTTCCATGATGCGGGGCTCTATTGCCCGTACACGGTTTCGCTCGCCACGGCGGTGGCCGTGCACAAGTACGCACCGGATGCGTTGCGCGATGCCGTCCTGCCACGGCTGACACGACGCAACGAGGGTGTGTGGCAGGGCGCCACCTGGATGACCGAGGCCGGCGGCGGGTCGGACCTGGGCGCCAACGTGGCGACCTGCGCCCGGCGCGACGGCGAACGCTGGCGACTCGAAGGCGACAAGTACTTCGCCAGCAATGCCGGCGCGGAGACGGCCATCGTGGCCGCGCGCCCCGAGGGGGCAGCCGCGGGCGTGCGTGGCCTGGCGTTGTTCCTGCTCCTCCGCGAAGACGACGACGGCGCGCTCAACTACCGGATCCGGCGGCTCAAGGACAAGATCGCGACGCGCTCGGTACCCACCGGCGAGATCGCGCTCGGCGGCAGCGAGGCCTGGCTGCTGGGAGCGGCGGACACCGGTATATACCTGATCATGGAGGCGCTCAACGTCTCGCGCGTCGCCAACAGCATCGCGGCCGCCGCGCTGCTGCAACGGGCGCTCGCCGAGGCGGTGCGGTTCGCCAGCGAGCGTCGCGCGTTCGGGCGCGCCGTGGTCGATCAGCCCCTGTTCCGGCGCCAGACCGATGCCTGGTGGACCTCGTTGCGCGAGTGTTTCGCGCTCGCCTGGGCTGCCGCCGACGAGCTCGATGTCGTGTGGCGCGAGCGGCCGCCGTACTCGGAGCGTTACCATCGGTTCCGGCTGCTCGCACATCTGGCCAAGCTGCACACCGCGGAGCAGGCGGTGCAGTGCGCCAAGTGGTCGATGGAGGCGCACGGCGGCAATGGGGCCGTGGCCGACTTCGGTGTCGAGCGGCTGCTGCGCGAGGCGATGATCCTGTCGATCTGGGAGGGCACGCCGCACCGCCAGATGCTGGACGGACTGGAGGTGATGCAGCGCCAGCAGGCGCACGAGGGACTGATCGAGTGGCTCGGCGAACCCGCTGGTGCGGACACGCAGCGTGCGGCAATCGCGCGGTTGCTGGAGCAGGACGCGGAGCGGGCCCAGGGGGATCTCGAGCCGGTGTTCCGCGAGTTCGCCGCCTGGACGGCGCGCGCGCTCGGCGAGCGGCTGCCGGATTTCCCGGACGTTCAGTAGCGCTGCTCGAAGCTGATGTATGCCCCCGAGGGGTTGCCACCGTCCAGGCGGATGCTGATCACGTCGCCGCCGCCGAGCAGGAACTCCAGCGCAGCGAACGCACCGGTGTCACCATCGGCACGGAAGTCGGTGGTCACGTTGGTGCTGCCGCGCCGGCGCTCGCTGCCATCGACCGAGATGACAGAGGCGCCGAGCCGCGCCGCCAGGTGGCGTGTCGGGCGCAGCTCGACGGCGGGCCGCAGGACGACCGTCTGCCAGTCCAGGTCCACGGTGTCGCCGTTGGCGTAGCCGGCATCCGCAGACGTGTAGCGCCAGCCGAGCCCGAGCCACAGCCCGACGGGCCCCGTGTGCGGCCAGGCCCCGCTGAAGTCCAGCTCGAGGAATTGGCCCGAGGGGTCGAGGCCGGCCGTGGCGCTGCGCCCGGTCTGCGACACACCGGCAGCACCGAGGCGGATACCCAGTCGCGCCCCGGCGGCGATCGACTCGTAGAACGACACGCCCAGTCGGCCGATTTCCAGCGGTCCACCGCCCGAGCCGTCCTCGTAGCGGACATCCAGGTCCTGGCGCAGGACGTGGAGGTCGAAGGCGCCGCCGCGCTCGGGGGCCGGCATCGAGTCGATCCGGCCGTACACGCGGACATCGCCGGCCGCTGCAGGCACGGGGGCTGCCAGGATGCAGGCCAGTGCGACCCATTGGGGCAGGCCTGCTCGCCGTATACAAGATATGGGGTGCATCGCTGCAGAATAGGCCGCGAACCGGTATACTTCAACGCAGTTGCCGACGACATCCGGGGCGGGTCGCAGCGCCATGCAGTGCCCTTTCTGCCACCATGCGGACACCCGCGTGATCGATTCCCGGCTCGCCAACGAGGGCGAGCAGGTTCGCCGCCGGCGCGCCTGCGCAGCCTGCGGCGAGCGCTTCACGACCTACGAGAGCGCGGTCGATCTCGCGTTGCCGCGCATCATCAAGCGGGACAGTTCGCGCGAGCTGTTCTCGGAGGACAAGCTGCGCGGGGGATTCATGCGGGCACTGGAGAAGCGACCGGTGGCGACCGGGGCCATCGACGAGGCGCTCGAGCGCATCAAGCGGCGCCTGCGGGCCAACGGGGAGCGTGAGATCGACTCGCACGAACTGGGCGAGTGGGTCATGGCGGAGCTCAAGGGCCTCGACCAGGTGGCCTACATCCGCTTCGCGTCGGTCTACCGCGAATTCGAGGACGTGGCGGCCTTCCGCGACGAGATCGAGCGGCTGGAGCAGGAACCCGATCCGGAGATGCAGCGACGCCAGCAGCTGCCGTTGCCGGGCGTGGACGCGAGCGGCTGAGCGCAATGGCGGACGCGACCGACAGCGGCCACATGGCTCGGGCGCTGCGGCTCGCCGCGCGCGGGTTGTATACCAGCGACCCGAACCCGCGCGTCGGCTGCGTGCTCGCGCGCGGCCGGGAGGTCGTGGGCGAGGGTTTCCATGTAGTGGCGGGAGAGCCACACGCGGAGATCGAGGCATTGCGGGCGGCGAGCGACCGGGCCCGTGGCGCCACCGCCTACGTGACGCTGGAGCCCTGTTGCCACCACGGGCGCACGGCGCCCTGCACGGAGGCGCTGATCGAGGCGGGCGTGGCGCGCGTGGTCTATGCGCTGCGCGATCCGAACCCGGCGGTCGCCGGGCGCGGCGCGGCCCGCCTCGAGGAGGCCGGCATTGCCGTCGAGCGGCTCGACCGGGCCGGGGCCGAGGCGCGCGCGCTCAATATCGGCTTCGTCAAGCGCATGGCGGCCGGGCGTCCCTGGATCCGGGTCAAGGTGGCCGCCAGCCTGGACGGTCGCACCGCCCTGGCCTCGGGCGAGAGCCGCTGGATCACCGGCGATGCGGCGCGCGCAGACGTGCACCGCTGGCGTGCCCGCAGCTCCTGCATCCTCACGGGCCGCGCCACCGTCGCGGCGGACGATCCGGCGCTGAACGTGCGCCTCGGCGCCGAACAACTCGGTATCGATCGCCCCGCCCGGCAGCCGTGGGTGGCGATCGTGGATTCACACCTGCGCACGCCGACCGAGGCGCGCGTGTTCGACGTGGCGCCGCACGTGGTCGTCTTCGCGACGCAGCACGACCCGGCGCGGGCCGCCGCCCTCGAGGCACGCGGCGCGGAGATCGTGCTGCTCGATGCCGGTCCCGGCGGGGTGGCCCCCGCGCCGCTGTTCGCGGAGCTGGCCCGGCGCGAGGTCAACGAGGTGCACGTCGAGGCCGGCCCGACCCTTTGCGGCAGCCTGCTGCAGACCGGGTACGTCGACGAGCTGCTGGTGTACATGGCGCCACACCTGCTCGGCGATTCCGCCCGCGGCATGTTCGGCATGGCGCCGCTGGCGTCCATGGACGAGCGCATGCCGCTTCACATCCGCGACGTGCGCCGCGTGGGCGCGGACCTGTGCATCCAGGCACTGCCCATCATCGATCGCGAATAGCCCGGAGGGTCACAAGCGAGCCATGTCGACCGTCGTAGTCGTCCGCAGGAACGGTACCGCGTGCATCGCCGCGGATTCGCTCACCACGTTCGGCGAGCAGAAGCAGTCGCCGGTGTACGATCGCTACAGCGACAAGGTCCAGCCCATTGGCGACGGCGCTCTATCGATCGTGGGCAGCGCCGCGCATGCGCTCGTGATCGAGAGCGTGCTCGGCGGCGACCGCGTTGATTTCGACCTGCGGGACCGGCTGTCGATCTTCGAGTCCTTCCGGGCGCTGCATGCCGAGCTCAAGGAGCACTACTTCCTCAACCCCAAGGACGACGACGGCGACAGTGATCCGTACGAATCGTCCCGGATCGACGCGCTGATCGCCCATCCGCACGGCATCTTCGGCGTCTACGCCCTGCGCGAGGTGTACGAGTACCGCCGCTTCTGGGCGATCGGTTCGGGCGCGGACTACGCCCTGGGCGCCATGTACGCCGTCTACGACCAGCACGAGGACGCCGAGGCGATCGCGCGCATCGGCGTGGCGGCGGGGGCCGAGTTCGATGCCGGCAGCAGCATGCCGTGGACCTGCCGCAGCTTCGCGCTGGCCGGCGATTCGGAGAACTGATCCATGTTCACGGGGCTGGTCGAGGCAGTGGGGGCGGTGCGCCGCATAGAGGGGCAGGGCGGTGCCGACCGGCGTCTGCGGATCGAGCCCGGCGAGGCGCTGATGCAGGGGCTGCAGCCGGGCGACAGCATTGCCGTCTCCGGCGCCTGCCTGACGGCGGTCGATCCCGACGGCACCGGTTTCTGGGCCGACGTCTCCGCCGAAACGCTGGCGCACACCACGCTTGGCGACAAGGGTGTGGGCAGTCGGGTCAACCTGGAGCGGGCGCTGCTGCCGACGACGCGGCTTGGTGGCCATCTCGTCTCCGGACATGTCGATGGGGTGGGCGAGATCGTCGGGCGCGAGCCGGACGGTCGCTCCTGGCGTTTCCGGGTACGCGTGCCCGATGCGCTCGCGTGCTATCTCGCGGCCAAGGGGTCCGTCTGCCTGGACGGCATCAGTCTGACGGTGAACGACGTCGACGGTGCCGTGTTCGGCGTGAATATCGTGCCGCACACGATGAGTGTGACGACACTGGCGGACGTGCAGGTCGGCTCACGCGTGAACATCGAGGTGGATGTGATCGCACGCTATCTCGAGCGGCTGCTGACCGGCGGCGCCCCGGACTCGGGCGGCGTTTCGCGCGAGCTCCTCGCGCGCGCGGGATTCCTCGACCCGAACTGACCGCCCGACGCCCCGGCCGGCGGATCCGTGGCCGCAGCCGTGAAACGGCGACCTGTGCGGGCTAGCGCACGGCGTAGCCGGCGTGTAACCTGCCGCGCTCAGCGAAGCAACCGGCGCGGCCGTCCGCATCGCGCGGGGTCCGGGCTCGCCCGGGTTTCCGAACGAGGTGTCCATGCAGCTCGATCCCATCGAAGAAATCATCGACGATATCCGCCGCGGACGGATGGCCATCATCATGGATGACGAGGACCGCGAGAACGAGGGGGACCTCGTCATGGCGGCGGAGAACGTGCGGCCGCAAGACATCAACTTCATGTCCATGCACGGCCGCGGTCTGATCTGCCTGACTCTGACACGGGAGCGTTGCCAGCAGCTGCGCCTGCCGCTGATGGTGGCCGACAACCAGACGCCGCACCGGACCAACTTCACCGTCTCGATCGAGGCCGCAGAGGGCGTGACGACGGGCATCTCGGCGGCAGATCGGGCGCGCACGGTGCAAGCCGCCGTGGCGCACGAGGCACGCCCGGAGGACCTGGTCCAGCCCGGGCACATCTTCCCCCTCATGGCCCAGACCGGCGGCGTCATCACGCGCGCCGGGCATACGGAGGCCGGCTGTGACCTGGCGCGGCTCGCCGACTGCGAGCCGGCCGCCGTCATCGTCGAGATCCTCAACGACGACGGCACGATGGCGCGGCGCCCCGATCTCGAGAAATTCGCGCGCCAGCACGGCATCAAGATCGGGACGATCGAGGACCTGATCCGCTACCGCATGCAGAACGAGAAGACCATGGAGTGCGTGGCGGAGAGCGACTTCCCCACCTCGTTCGGGGACTTCCGGCTGTACGCCTACCAGGACATGATCGAGAACGGCCTGCACCTGGCACTGGTCACCGGCGACATCTCGCCCGACCGGCCGACCAACGTGCGCGTCCACGTCGAGAACCTGTTGTGCGATACGCTCGGAGCGAAGCACGGATGCGGCTGGCCGCTGCAGGATGCCATGCGCCGCGTGGCGGAGATGGGGGAGGGCGTGGTGGTGATCCTGCGCAAGCCGGAGAACCCGCGCGAACTCGTGCAGCGCATCCAGCAGTACCAGTTGTCGAGCGGCAGGCCGGCACAGGAGGGACAGCGCGACGCACCCGAGGATCTGCGCACGTACGGCATCGGCGCACAGATCCTGTCCGACCTCGGTGTGCGCCAGATGCGGTTGATGAGCGCACCGAAGATCTTCCACGGTATCGCCGGTTTCGGTCTCGAGATCGTGGATTACATTACGCATTAAGAAGATCCGGTAAGTCGTTGAATAAAATAATTTCATATAGGCTGGAACACCATGAGTGAACTGCGGACCCTGGAAGGCGACCTGCGTGTCGACGGCGCGCGCATCGCGCTGGCGGTGACCCGATTCAACGGCTTCATCACGGAATCGCTGCTCGCCGGTGCCCTCGACACGCTGCGGCGCAGCGGCATCGGGGACGATGCGCTGACCGTCGTTCGCGTGCCGGGCTGCTACGAGTTGCCCCTCGTGGTGGACAAGCTGACCGCCAGCGGTGAGTACGACGCGGTGATCGCCCTGGGCTGCGTCATCCGGGGCGCCACCGCTCACTTCGACTTCGTCGCGGGCGAATGCAGCCGCGGGCTGGGGCAGTCGATGCAGCGGCATGGCGTCCCGGTGGCCTTCGGCGTGCTGACCACCGACACGATCGAGCAGGCGATCGAGCGGGCCGGCACCAAGGCCGGCAACAAGGGCGCCGATGCCGCGGTCACGGCGCTCGAGATGATCAGCCTGCTGCGCAAGCTCTGAGGCGCGCCGCATGGCCCGATCCCAACGAACCGCGGCTTCCGCTGCACGCCATCGCGCCCGCACGCTGCTCGTCCAGGCGCTGTACCAGTGGCAGATCTCCGGGGACGATCCCGGCGACATCCTGCTGCAGTTCGTGGACGGCCGGGACATGGGCGGGGCCGACATCGACTACTTCCGGGAGCTCATGCGAGCCGTGCCCGATCGGGTGCAGGCGCTCGATGCCGCCGTGGAGCCGCTGTTGGAACGGTCGATCGCGCTCGTCGATCCGGTCGAGCGTGCGATCCTCAGGCTGGCGTGCTATGAACTCGAGGAGCGCTGGGAGGTGCCCGCCCGGGTCGTGATCGACGAGGCGGTCGAGCTGGCGAAGTCCTTCGGCGCCGAGCAGGGGCACCGCTTCGTCAACGGGATCGTCGACCGCCTGGCCCACCGGATCCGCATCCACGAATTCGGCGGTTCCGCCGGGCCGGCCTGACGCCGTTGCGGCCGCGGGCGGACAGGCACCCGGGCGCGCTTGCACGGGCAACCGCCTTCGCGCCAAGCTGCGAACCCCGGTTCCGCCGGCTACCGTGCTCCGCCCATGATCTCCGAGTTCGACCTGATCGAGCGCTACTTCGCACATCTGGCCGCGGGAGGCCCGGATGTGCTCCGTGGCGTAGGCGATGACTGCGCCGTTCTAAGAATCCCGGATGGACAGGTCCTGGCGGTGTCGGTGGATACCCTGGTTGAGGGGGTTCACTACCCGCGCGACACGGCGCCCGAGGATATTGGCTGGAAGGCCCTTGCATGCGGGCGGCGCGCCCTCGCCGCCGCCGGCGCGGATCCTGCCTTGTGCACGCTCGCCCTGCCCCGGCCGGCGGCGGACGAATACTGGCTGGCGGGGTTCGCCGCAGGGTTCGCCGAGCTTGCACGCGCGCACGGCGTGGCCCTGGTCGGCGGCGACACGACGCGCGGGCAAAGCACCACGATCAGCGTCCAGGTGGCCGGTCATCTGCCCGCCGGGCGCGAACGCGGCCGTGACGGCGCGCGCCCCGGCGACTGGTTGTGGATCTCGGGATGGCCGGGAGAGGCGGCCGCGGGCCTGGCGCAGTTGCAGGAACGGGCCGTGACAATCGATGAACGGCTGCTGGCACACCTCAATCGCCCCGTGCCGCGAGTGGCGCTGGGGCAGCGCCTGCGGGGGTTCGCCACGGCCTGTATCGACGTGTCGGACGGCTTGGCCGCGGATGCTGCGCACATCGCCGCGGCCAGCGGCGTCGGGATTACCATCGAAGTGGAGTGCCTGCCCGTGTCGCCGGCGCTCGCGAACATGAACCGCGACCGGGTGCGCGACTGGATGCTCGCCGGCGGCGATGACTACGAGCTCTGCTTCACGCTGCCGGCCGATCAAGCCCCTGACCCAACCGGGCTCGGTGTGCCGCTGACGCCGATCGGCGTGGTCGATGCCGGAGAGGGGGTTTCGCTGCGCGATGCGGACGGGCGCTCGACACCGGTGGGTGCCAGCGGGTATCGCCACTTCGGCGATTGATCCGGTCGGGGCTGGCGGGGTCCCGGTTGGTGCGCCGGGGGCAAGGCGGCCCCGCCCGGGATCCCCGCTCGGCGAGTCGTGTCAGGCGGTGGCCTGGTTGCGGTCCCCGGCCGCCGGGCCGGCGGACGATCCACGTTCGGCCTCTGCTTCCGCGCGCAGTTCCTCGGGAGATTTGGCGAGCGCACCGATGGCGGTGTGGCGCGACACGGCGCCGACGAAGCGGCCCTCGGCGTCGACCACCGCCACGGGAACGTCGTTGCTGTCGACCATCGGCAGCATCTGCTCGATCACGGTCCGGTGCCCCGTGCTCGGGCACTCGGCCAGGTTCGAGCGGTCCCGGAGCCAGTCGTCCCCGGTGGCGGCCTCGAGCACGGCCGCCGTGATGACACCGGCCGGGCGACCATCGCCGTCCAGCACGTAGACCGCGTCGTCGCGTCCCCCCTCGAGGGCCCGGCGAGCCGCATCCCGGGTCGCCTCGCCGAGGCCGAGCGTGGGCATCCCGGTACAGATGCTGCCGACGGTGACCACGCGGCCGCGGTTGACGTCCTGGACGAAGCTCGTGACGTAGTCGTCGGCCGGGTGCAGCAGGATCTCCTCGGGTCCGCCGAACTGGCGCAGCTCGCCGTCCTTGAGGATGGCGATGTGGTCGCCGAGCTTGAGCGCCTCGTCGAGGTCGTGGGTGATGAACACGATCGTCTTGTGGAGGTTGTGCTGCAGGTCCAGCAGCTGGTCCTGCATGTCAGTGCGGATCAACGGGTCGAGCGCGGAGAACGCCTCGTCCATCAGCAGGATGTCCGCGTCGGTCGCCAGCGCCCGGGCGAGGCCGACGCGCTGCTGCATGCCGCCCGAAAGCTGCTTGGGGAACTGGTTCTCGACGCCGGACAGCCCGACCAGATCGATCTGCTTGCGCGCGCGCTCGTGCGCCTCGTCCTGGTCGACCCCGGCGAGCTCGAGGCCGTAGGCGGTGTTGTCGAGCACGGTCTTGTGCGGCAGCAGGGCGAAGCGTTGGAAGACCATGCTCATCTGGTGGCGCCGCAGGTCCAGCAGCTCCTGTTCGTTCATCTGCAGGACGTCGTCGCCATCGACCAGGATGCGTCCCGAAGTCGGCTCGATGAGGCGGTTGATGTGGCGGATGAGCGTCGACTTGCCCGAGCCGGACAGCCCCATGACGACGAATGTCTCGCCCTGCTGGATGTCGAGCGAGATGTCGCGCAGGCCGATGGTGTGGCCCGACTCATCGAGCAGCTCGTCCTTGCCGACGCCCTGCTTGACCCGTTGCATCGCGGCGTCCGGGTCCGGGCCGAAGATCTTGTAGACCTCCTGGATCTCGATCTTCGGGCCCTGTTGTGGCTTGTCATCGCTCATCGCCGCCCTCTCACAGGTTCAGGTGCTGCTGCATGCGCTTGCCGTAGGCCTGCGCGATGCGGTCGAAGATGATCGCCAGGAACACGATGCCGAGGCCCGCCATCAGGCCGCGGCTGATCTCGAGGCGCTGGATGCCCTGCAGCACCTGGTAGCCCAGCCCGCCGCCGCCGATCAGCGCGGCGATGACCACCATCGACAGCGCGAGCATCGTCGTCTGGTTGATCCCGGCCATGATCGTCGGCATCGCCAGCGGCACCTGGGCCGAGAACAGTCTCTGGCGCGGCGTCGCGCC
>Ga0102944_1000636_pt1 | contig 25960 bp, 19 predicted proteins | sample SalPonD_shore_MG_FD_78172 | JGI IMG/M metagenome (GOLD analysis project Ga0102944, IMG submission 78172) | Salt pond soil microbial communities from South San Francisco under conditions of wetland restoration - Salt Pond MetaG... | ecosystem: Environmental > Aquatic > Marine > Intertidal zone >...
AAAACGTGCACTGCCTGTACTGAGGAAATACATCAACAATTACCGTGCAGAACTACTGAGTAAAGCAGAATCCCGAAAAGATCTACCAGCTGATTCCTACAAAGCAGTATTCATCTCCAATCGTGGTACACGTATCTCCAATCGTACCATCCAGCATTTCATCTCCAAATTATCTGATGAGGCTGGAGTCAAACATACCACCCCCCATATGCTCAGACATTCATTTGCATCTCATCTGGTGATGAAACAGACTAATATTCGTGTGGTTCAACAACTTCTGGGTCATGCTTCTTTGGATACCACACAGATCTATGCCAATGTATCTTCTGAATTTGTCAAATCCGAATTTGAGGATAAACTTAATTTCTGAACTTCTTCCTCTCTTCACCTATCTACACCTAATAATCTTTGTACATTAATCTCAACAGTTGCATGTTCATAGGTACGAACATTTATAGTCTGATTCAACCTTCAAATCCTGTTTGTCTGATGATACAACAATTCTTCTCATTTATTGATCAATTGACAACCATCGAGGCATTTTCCTATGCTTTGATTGAGAATCTAGTCATCTTTGGTTTTGCCCTGGTACTAGGTCATTTTTTGGTTAACAAATACGGTGATTTTGCAATAGGAGAACCTGCCCCTCCGGTGACCCGGTATGAGATCATCCTGGCACTATCGGTTGTGACACTCAATGCTGTAATCACCGGTGCTGGTTGGTATCTCTGGAAAGGAGGTTGGATTGTCGTCATCCATAATGCTTCAATTTGGAAGATTATCCTTGACTCGCTGGTTCTGATCATTGCGATGGATCTGTGTATGTATATTTTCCATCGTATTGCTCATCACCCGGTTGTATTTCCAATTGTACATGTGACCCATCATCAGTATGAGAATCCCCGACCATTGACTCTGTTTGTACTCAATCCAATCGAGGCCCTGGGATTTGGTGTATTGTGGCTCGTGGTACTTACCCTGTATCAAGCACATTGGATGGCAATTGTCTTCTATCTGACCTTCAATGTCTTATTCGGTTTGGTTGGGCATACCGGAGTTGAGATTATGCCCAAAGGGTATTTGGACATCCCGGTGATCAGATATATTTCGACCAGTACCTTTCATGCCGAGCATCATATGGAATTAGGCCATAATTTTGGATTTTACACACTGATCTGGGATAAATTATTTGGTACATTAAATCCTAATTATTTGGATGACTACACATCAAATACTACTCCGATAGCTAGTCCACTCCCAAATCCAAACTGATCATGTTCCCTTAGCAGATCTATCTGGTTGATTAGAAGTAATTTGGACTATGTAGATTTGTAAAGATGATTGATCAACGAATGTAAAATATGCATGCAATCTCTAGATTGAATTTAAACAATTGACCATACATTTAGTAATTAATGGAAGTTGTCAGCATTATATGCAAACCGAATATTGGGATTCTTCCAAATTCTCACTGGAGAATGCCCCGTATAATTATGCCCCTGATTTACTTCTGCAACCAGTCCATATGACACTCAACTTGGATTTTGATATCAAGCAGAAAACAGTTCAAGGTACTAACACGATTACCCTCCGATCAAACCATCCTGATGCTACTGAGATTTCACTTGATGCTGTTGATTTTGAGAAACTTAATGTGTTAACTTCTAATCTAAGCTATGACTATGATGGTGAAACATTAGCTATCACCCTAGAAGAGGCACTCCCACGTGGAGAGGAGATGGACCTAGAGATTGAATATACGGTAATCGAGCCAACTGCAGGACTATATTTCTCCTATCCTGATGATGCCTATCCTGATCGGGTTGAATATGTTGCCTCAGACCATGAGAGTGAGCGTGCTAGACACTGGATACCTTCAATCGATCATCCCTCAGTCAGAACGACATTTGACTATATTCTCACCGCAGATGAGCAGTATACCATCTTGGCAATTGGTAAGAAGCTTGATGAGCAGATTGAAAATGGTCGAAAAACAGTACACTGGAAACATGATTTTCCCTGTCCCACCTATATCTCAGCTATTGCTATTGGTGATTTTACCGAATTCAAAGATCGATCAGTCGACGTTGGGAAAGGTGAGATCCCTGTTGCATACTACACTTCATCTAATTACAGTGAAACTAGTTTGAAATTAGGTTTTGATCGAACACCTGAGATGTTGGAGTGGTTTTATGATAAATTCAAATTAGATATTGCCTGGGATAAATACTACCAATTTTCCCTCCCCCGGATTTTTGGTGCAATGGAAAACCAGTCTCTGGTTTCCTGGGCTGAATATGCAGTACTCAATGAGGAATCTGCTAGAGAACTGGCTCAACGGGTAGATGATACCAATGTCCACGAGATGGCTCATACGTATTTTGGCGATATGGTGGTGATCAAAGACTGGGGTCATGCCTGGTTGAAAGAAAGTTGGGCGACCTATGTCACCTCACTGTGGTATGAGGATAAAGTATCTGCGGCGGATTTCGCCTATGATATGTTCCTCAATGCAAGAGCTTACTTCTCAGAAGTTGATGGTCAATACACCCGACCGATAGTAAATCGGAAATTCCATTCCAGCTGGGAGATGTTTGATCGTCATCTTTATCCTGGAGGTGCTTGGCGACTTCACATGCTAAGAATGGAATTAGGTGATTCTATTTTCTTTGATGCGGTTCGTGATTATCTCCAAACTTACGCTGGGAAAACCGTGGAGACAATTGATTTCATGAGAAAACTGGAAGAACACTCAGGTAGATCACTTGATGGCTTCTTCGATCAGTGGGTTCTTCAGGCTCGTGGCTACCCCAGCTTGAAGCTGGCATTCTCCTATTCCAAAGACAAACAACAGGGTCAATTCACTATCACTCAGAGTCAAGTCAGTACCAAAAGTGCCGATCCGAAAAATATCCCCTTCAAATTTGATCTTGATCTAGCTTGGTACACTGGTGATGTATACCAGACTAAAACGGTACGAATTGATCAGAAGCATCATCAATTCACCATTCAGGTAGATGAGAAACCCGATCATGTCTTTCTTGATCCTGATTTGAAAGTACTCTTCAAATTAGAATCTAGTCTTGATGATGAGAGTTACCATTCGATGCTTACCTCCCCATCAGTATTTGCGCGGATTCATGCTGCGACAAAGTTGGCAGAAAGTGGCAAACGCAAGAATTTATCAAAACTCGGTGAAGCTTATTTTAATGAGGAAATCAGTGGTGTCAGAAATGAATTCGCCCGAGCACTGGGATCTGCAAATTCACGGTTTGCCATACCCTATCTGGTAAAAATGCTGGAAACTGAGGACGATCCCCTGATGGTTCGATCCCTGCCTGTTTACGCAGCTAACTACCGGGATGAGCAGATAACTACTGCACTGATCACCTATGTCAATCGTGATCTACCTCCATTTGCCAAAAATGCAGGTATTGAGGCCTTGGGCAAGATGAGAAGTGATGAAGCAATTGAAGTGGTGAAATCCTATTTGGACTCGACCAATTGGAAGTATCTCAATCGAGAAGGGGCTTTCAATGCCCTGGTTCATACCCGATCAGAAGAATATGTGGATCTGTTTATCAATGCCATTCAATACGGAAACCAACCCGAGATCATCCGACGATCAATTATTTTTGGACTTGGTCGATTAGGTAAATATCAACGATATGCAATCCGAATAAAGATCAAAGATGCCTTGGTCCAACTCCTTCGAGAAGAATACAATGAGGTGAGAAGGACTGTAGTTTCAGCACTGATCCAATTAGGTGAGAAATCAGTTATCTCCAATATCAGGAAGATCTATGGTCTCCATCCCCGACAGGAAGTTATTGGGATGAAAAAGAGTATCCGCTCTCTCAAGAAAAGACAACGAGAGAGTACCAAATTCAAGGACCTGACTGATCGCTTGGAGAAAGCAGAAGAGAAGATCCAAAAATTGGATGAGAAGCTACAGAAGCAAGATGATTCTTCCTAAGACCTCAGATGATTACCAGTAGAACCTACTAATTCGTAATCAAGATTCCAATATCTCAGCTTATTTACCAATTTAATTCGATATTCTCATGCTAGAGCTCAAAACCAGCAGTGTTTATATGAAAGTTGAATTGTATTATCGGATAATCATGAAATTAGAATGATAACTATTAGAATTGAAAAATTAAATATTCAATATGTAGGAAAGAGATTAGTAGTGATCAGACAGGATCTGCTGACGAGTCTCAGGACTGAGATGGTGGGGACCACGTTTGACGGGATTCCCATGCCGTTTGATTGATGGATCCATCTCATGATATGCTGGTTTATTCTCCTCATAGAACACACCAAGTGGAACTTTATCATCCCATTCCAGTGCCTTGTTCATCGCAGCACCGAGATCATTTGGTTGATAATCAGTATCCTCTAGTTTGTAGACTCGCTCTCTCCAGTAATCATAGGTATTAACCTTATTGAAGGTCACGCAGGGTGAGAGATCATCAATAAAAGCAAATCCTTTATGCTGAATTGCTTTTTTCAGTACATCAGCAAAGTGATCTTTCTCACCAGAGAAAGTACGTGCAACAAAAGTTGCTCCAGCGGCCAGTGCCATACTGACAGGATTGAGTGGTCGCTCAATATTACCATAAGGTGTTGAGGTCGTCTTTCTGTCCAGTCCTGAGGTTGGTGAGACCTGATTGACGGTAAGACCATAGACCTGATTATCCATGACAATATAGGTTAGATCCATATTACGACGAGCAGCATGGACAAAACCTCCGATACCAATAGCTAAACCATCACCATCACCACCAGCGACAATGACATTGAGATCGGGATTACTCATCTTGATTGCCTGACCAACGGGATTGGCACGTCCGTGAAGGGTATGAATTCCATAGGAATTGATGAAGTGTGGGAAATTGGAAGAACATCCAATTCCTGAGACAACGACGGTATTTTCAGGATCAAGTTGTAGATCAATTACTGCATTTTTTGTCGCTGACAGGACACCATAATCACCACAACCTGGACACCAGGTGGGTCGTTGATCTGCCCAATCTTTCTTATCAAATTCGAGTTGAATAGTATTATTTTGTTCTGACATCATTCATTCCTCCTAATTGAGCCTCTCCTTGATGGCTGCAAAAATCTCCCGGGGGAGCATGTATTCACCATCATAGCGGCGATAGTGATCGGCAATCTTAAATCCAGTCTCGGCTCGGATATGACGTTCCATCTGACCGGAGTAATTTGCCTCTATCATGACAATCTTGGCACCAGCAGACTCATAGCTGGTCAAGATGTTGGTTACTGCATCTGCATGGAAAGGTACAACGTATTTGATATGCAGCTGTGCAGTTTTGACACCATCAGCTTCGAGTTCTTCTCTTGCTTCTCTGATAGTATCAAGAGTGGATCCCCAGGATACGATAAGTACATCGGTATCACCTGCGGGATGTCCCTCAGTTGTGGGTACGGGTAGTTCCTCCAACAGGGTCTCTACCTTTTTCATTCGTTTCTCCATCTGTTTCTTTCTGATCTCAATAGCATCTGGATAACCTGCTCTCCAATCGGAAATCAGTTTACCGGTTTGATCATGCTCATCAGATCCTGCGTCGTGTCGTCCACCTTTAGTTCCAGGAATTGCACGTGGTGAGACACCATCATCAGTGAATTCATAGCGGAGGAACCCTTCTGGTACCTCATCATCAGTGATCAATTTTCCACGATCAATGGGTATTCGCTCAAAATCATAGTCTGGAACGGTTTCAAAATGTTCTCCCTGATAGAGATCGGATGAGATAAGGACGGGCATCTGGTATTTCTCTGCAATATTCAGTGCTTCCTGTCCCAGATAAAAGCCGTCCTCTACTGAGGATTGTGCAATAATCGCGCGGGGATAGTCACCTTGTGAGGCTCCATATATCTGATTAAGATCACCCTGTTCGGTCTTGGTGGGGAGACCAGTTGATGGACCACCACGAGCAACTTCAATCATCACCACAGGTGCTTCGATCATTGCAGCAAACCCAACAGCTTCAGTCATCAATGCAAATCCACCTCCAGATGTAGCACAAGCAGACCTTGCACCAGCATATCCTGCACCTACGGCGTAATTCGCAACATTAACCTCATCTTCCATCTGTTTGACTACACATCCATGGAGTGGACCATATTTGGATAGAAAGTTACCAATTGGTGAGGCTGGTGTCATAGGATACCATGAATAACTCTGGAGGCCCCCATTGAGCAATCCGAGAGCTAGTGATTCATTTCCTCCAATGACAAGATTATCCTCGACATGCTCGAAAGTAACCTCATGGTCAATTTTCTCTGCATTCTCATTTACCCAGTCATAACCAGCTTGAGCTGCACTGACATTGATCCCAACAACTTCTTCACCTTTGTGACCGAAGGTATCTTGCATCATATTCTTCAGGATCTGAATGTCAAGACCATATAATCCAATAGCGGCACCGACGAAAACGGTATTTCGTAGTACCTTTAGGCTAGGATCAATCTCTCTGGCAAGTGCCATTGCGGGGATGTTAATCAGTTCAACACCTTTTTCTGTGGCTGGTTCCGTCTCATTATCTCTGATACGGCTTCCCTGTGCATCATAGAGGACTACAGATCCTTCTTTCAGCATAGGTGTGTCAACTTCAAAACTATCCTTTCGTAATGCAATCAAGAGATCGATGTAGTCAGCTGGAGCCTTGATATCGTGATTTGCAGCACGAACAGAGTAAGAAACATGACCTCCTCGGATCACACTCTGGTAGAGTCGAGATCCATGGACATAGAGGCCAGAACGGCTACATACCTTGGCTAAGGTATCTCCTGAGCTGAATATCCCATCTCCATTTTGACCGGCAATTCTAATTGATATTTCTTTTTTTGTCATAATATCATCTCACCCAAAGACTATCGAGTAGACTACCCATCTCCATTGTCTTCGGAAGTAATTCATCTCAACTTTGGAGGATTCTATATTAAGGTCTATGGTCGCGTTATGAATTTCGTCAATATCAGTGCAAATAGCCTTTGTTTTATGGGAATAGAATAGAGAGATGGTACAATTTTGGTGGTATACCGTGCGATACTTCAACCATCTGTATTATAGCTAGATACGAGGCTGTAATCTGTCACTAGGTGGGCTTGTTATCGTGTTGGTACAGGGAAAACCCCGCCAATATCTGGTCAAAAGTTGTCTAGCTTCTAAATTCTGAACTCTGACCTTGAACTCAGTGAATGATATTGACTCTGTTTTAATTATTGTTGTCTCAACTGATCGTTTAAAGTGACATACCCCAGGTATATTCCATATTTCCCCAACCCTCACCAATATCCTCTTGATTGGTCGAGATGGATTTTCCGTTGATTTTACCGGAGATATGGTCAATATGAACCATGAACTCATTGTAATTCCATCGTGACATCCAGAATTGTTTGAGTACTGCTCGATCTAGATGAAATTGAGCATGACCATGGGCTCGTACAACGATATTTAGGTAATCGCCAGTATCATTTGCCACCCTCAGTTTGACTACTGGCAGGTTGTCATACAGATCCTTTACCTGATTTTCAATACGCAATGATACCTGATCAAATTTAGTCTCTTTCATCTCAGGTTGGCTTTCCCAGATAAAATAGGCTGATGGTGCAATTTTCAGTAATCTGTTCTCAAAGAAATCTGTGAAATGGCGATCAGCTCGTCGGGCATTATGTACACCAAAATAAGGGATGAATGTGGAAAATACGGATTTATCTTCAAACACTGTCCATACCCAGATCCAAGGGAGAAGTGGTCCATTGAACAGTACTCGCTGGAAATAACCAATACCCTGCAATTCCTCAACTTTAGCCGGGGATTTGAATACCCCTCTGAAATTGACCTTACGCCACGCAACTAGATGTACATTGAAGAATCTTCCCACGAATTTAGGGTTAATATCGGTGATCTGAGGTAGATGTTCCTTATCCTCGGGATCAGACCATACCGTAAAGCGAGCATAACCGCGTTCTCCCCTAAAATCTGCATCAATTCCCAGCTCTTTGTCTTCTGAAATTTTGATTTCAGCACCTAGAGATTTCCCATCAACTTCATTGAATGCACGAAGGTATCCTTCTGCACCAGATAGATGAGCCAATACTCCCTGATGGACAATTTCCTCATGAACTTGATCACCATCATTGATCCAACCGACCACCGTGGTCATGAATTCAGCCTCTGCCTTATCTTGTTGTTCAACAGTATCGACATCAAATCCCTTCTGCCACTTATCCCTAACCGCGATAAGTTGACCTGCACGGCTAGCATAGGAAAACATCATCTGTCTTGGACCATATCCAGATTCCTGTTCGGGTAATAATAAGAAAAACCACCAAGCACTAGATCCCGTATTCTGTAGTTCTGGGTGAATTCGCCAGATCTCATCAAATGCATACTCGGAATCATCTACAAGCCAAGATTTCATCCAATTCTATTTCTATGCAATCCTATAATACTGTTCAGATAAGCTCCAATGGTTGTGCTAACCGTCAACTGAATGATAGGCAAGTAAGGTAGTTCAATAATTCTAGTTGTGATTTAATTCCTGTAATTCATATAATGCCCCATTCTGATTATCTCTGTTGACATATACTACACAAGACCTGATAATTATCTGTTGGATATCTAGCTAGTATAGGTGAAAAGATGAACTCCATTTTTAAGGTGATTGTGGATTCCTGACAAAAAACCATGAGATCAGTTAATTTAAATTTCCATCAAAGTGAGAATGTCAAGATTTTTTAAAAAAGAAATGCCGGAGATAATATTTCTTTTAATCTTGGGTAAGCAATAAATACTAGCAACTATTTACCATGTGTTGAATGTCGTGGCATGCAGATCCTGAACATTCTGTTCTAATTATTGACGATGATCCTGGAATTTGCGAGGCTCTGACCAGGATTTTATCGCCTCGATATCATAGCTGGACGTCTACCACAATTCAGCAAGCACATGAATTACTTTATGCCAATGAATTTGGTCTAATTATTGTAGACTATCAACTCAACGGAAAGATGGATGGTGTAACCTTTGCAGAATATATCAAAACCATTAGTCCTATGTCCTATGTGATCATGCTAACTGGTCATTCTGATTTTGCCCTAGTTCAACGAGCTTTAAATGAAGGAAACATCGATAAATTCCAGATTAAACCCTTTAATACACATGAATTCTTGGAAATTGTAGATTCGGCACTTGCTAAATATTCATCAAAACGGGAGATCTCCCAGATGTTACAATCATCTGAAGGTATCAAAATGGCTCAGAATCTACTAACTCAGGTATTTGACGAGGCAGAATCGGCTGATCTTGTCGAGTTAGAATTGGTTGGTGTGGTTATCTCCCGATACTCCATACCTGTCTATTCCCGATTTCTTAATACAACCTATCTTAAGAAATTTACTGATACGATCTTTTCTGGTTTTATGACTGCAATTCATATGATGGGTCAGGAGGTATTTACCAATGAAACAGTGGTTGATATTGTCAAATTTGGTCAGATGAGTATCTACTTCAAATTCTTCCAGCAGTATCAATTCTGTTTTATCATCCGCCATGATGGAGATACACCTCCACCACATCAACTAGAATTTTTTGATGAATTTGTCGAGGAAATATCACTGTTGATCACTGAGGACAAAGATTATTTCAATGCTAAGAATCATTATATTGAGGAATTGGATAGTAAGCTCAATATTCTCCGTGAATCGGTCATGCCAAATTAAAGCGGTGACATTTAAATTTCGTTCTTTGCAATGATTTATAGCTGAGACTCAGATACTGTATATCAATTTGGTGAGTCCAGATCATTTGTCTGATGGGATAAATATCCTGATTCTTGATGATGAGGAGGCAATTCGTGATTCTATGACACGGTTGCTTTCACTACATTATACTGTATTTCCTGCCAGTTCACCTGCAGATGCTAAACAGATTCTGGATGAAGAACAGATCAATATCTGTGTGATCGATCAGAACCTTCGATCTGATATGACGGGGTTGGAATTCGCCGAATTTATCAAAATATATCATTCTCCTATGAAGGTAATTATGTTAACTGGAGAACAGGACTCAAGATTGGTGATCAATGCGTTAAATTCCAATTCTATCGACTCCTTTCTGTCCAAACCATTCGATTACAAGGAACTTCGCGGATTTATCGAGCGGAATCTTAACGATGCTCAGGAAAAAGAACAGAAACTGGAGGAAATCATAGGTAAAATCAGACGGGGTGAGATTATTGATCAGAAGGATATCAAGATGATATCTGATGATGTGACCCGCTTGGAGGGTCCAATGTTTAATTACCGTATTACTGGACAAGAGACACCTGATGAGCACGTAAAACTCCTGAGTTTTATCATCTTTGATTCAGAGGATATCTGCTATATCAAACGAGTTTCACCTGATTTTCAGATCAATGATGAATTCATGTTCCGTGGTCTGATAATCTCTCTGACTCAATTATCTGAGGATCTGTTCAAAGTCAGTGATGATGGGAAGATGTTGGACGAGATCAAACTACCTAATGTTCATGGCAAAGTATTTCAAATGGATAATGATCTAATCGGTGTTATATTTCTCAGTGGTGAGAAAGATTTACCCAAGGTCATGTTGTCAGAAATAAATGACTTCTTTCAATCAATTAATCGGATCATTGACCGACCTGTTGAGGACGAGATTATTGAGAAAATTGATGAAGAACTATCAAAATTACATAATGTTATGCTACAATTGCAATAATTACCAGGTATAGAAATTATAAGTGGTCCGCGGTAGTGCTTCGAGAATATCCTCTGATCGTCGATCCTCAGCCTCATAATCTGCATTAGTTGCTGTCCAAACCTCGATAATTGTTTCATCTGTAGTTTGTTTGGGGATTCCCTTGGGGAAGATTAATACCGGGTGGTAGATTGCCTCCAGTGATTCATCTGCAAGGGATTGTTCGATTTGCTGATAGGTATTGCCGATGGTGGCAAAACTTCCTCGATGAAGGGTGTAGAGATATTCTGCTTTGGGGAATTTGACCGGTTGCATGGAGAGAAAGGAATTAATTTTGTTAGGTTCGAGATCCTGGTCGACAATTAGATAACCATAATTCAATCCCTCGGTATCCTGATCGATTTTAAATAAGCATAGATTACCAAGAAGTGGATGTTCTAGACGACTCGTAGTCGTATTGAAGAGCTCATCTATACGGTAGTCCTCCAAATCTGATATTGCTGCAAAGGAATGCTGGAAAACGAAATAACGCTCTTCCATGCACTACTTTCAGTACTCAAAAATATGAAGTATTTGGTCAGCGGTCATGATGATCTCAAGATATTATATGATTTTATATTGGCAGACAACGATGGCTATATTGTACAGACACGTATTCGATCAGTGTTATTTTGAAGTTTCATCGTTAGCTATCGTTAAGTGATGACATTCGATGAACTAATCGATGGGATAGCGATGAATATCATCAATTCATAACGATGCCTTCATCGATCTTGTAAAAACAAGTTATAGTAGTTCTCTTGGTGAAAAATTTATATTTCTGGTCATGGTAAATCAGGTATGGAAGTCGATACCAGTCATCCGTGGTCACATCGGATCAGGGCGACTGATGAATCTGAGTATGATCACTTTGTCGGTAAATGGCTCCATGATCTGTCTGAACAGGATCTGAGTAATCCTGCCATGTCCATCACCAACGGCTGGATGGCAAAACACATGGAGAATAAGTGGTATGCCGATACTATGCGGGATAAAATGACGATGTTTGCCTATGATTCTCGTGGTCAGGGTGAATCAATCAAACAGGGTGAGTTGGATGCTATTCAAGGGGCGATTGATGCCAATTATGTCATCGGTCAGGCTTTCTCAAAATTTGATCAACTAGCAGAAGAAAGAGGTGTCGAACCAGGAAATAAAATTCTCCAGGGTAATTGTATTGGGGCAATGACCGTTGCAGCTTTGTATGCCGGTCGATTTAATATTGCCCAACAATCTGCTGGTGCATTGCTGATCTCTCCTGTATCCACTTTTGATCTTCCACTTGTGGTCAAAACTGCTTATTTCTTTCCACCTTTCGTGGGTAAATGGGCAATCAAATATCTTGGAGAGCCTGTTGCAAAGATGATGGTCAGTGGAGAGGATTCAGAATTCTCAAGACAAAAAGCCCTGGAACGATTGAATTCGATTGATATTGATGCTGCCTTGAAACAGGCAAAACAGATTTTTTGGAGGGAGAATGTTGAGAAATTATGGAAATATATTGATGTTCCTACCCTGATGCTGGTCTCAGATAGTGATCCATTGACCAAACTTGAACAATCTGCTGAGGTCTATCACGCATTGAAATATCCGATTTGGTTGCAGCTCAAAGCACCAGATCATCTATTGTTGGAAGGAAATATCGATTATCTATCTGATCTCATCCCCAAATTTGCTGCTGATCCCTGGTCTGTTTATGAGGATTTCAAGGATATCACTCCAGAATTTCACTGATTGTCTTCATGATGAGTAGTTCTGGCTAAACTATGTAGTAGAATCTGGGTAGTTTTATCTGCTTTTTTACTTCCAAGATAAAGTCTTGCTGATGATATAGCGTTCCTCGAAAAAATCATCGAAATTACGATGGTATGTTATTCAAATTATGGGGGGATGGCATTTGTAATTGGTTTTCATCGTTATTTCATCGATTAGTGATGTGATATTGATGGACTCATCGATGTAGTCATCGATATGTTCATCGTTATACTTATGTGGTTTTTATTTTCCAAATTATCTCCATATATATGTGTCTGTTATGATTTTACGCTACATGTCTTTATAATATTATTACCGGTTTCTATCAATTTCATTGAATTCTGTTTATATTATTATCTCTAGTATATGTCATTTTAGTGGTCCAATTATAGTGGTTCGCTTAACGATGAAAATAGTGATGGTAATATCGATGAATTCATCGTTAGTAACGATGGATAGCGATGGACTTTGCTTCTTTCAAAATTTACCCGTTAGATCAGAACCCAGAGAATTTCAGGTCGAATGACAAAATGGTTTAGGCCACTAAAACTACGATTTCTTTCCTTCTTATTCTCAGGGTTATCAAAAATAAAGTTGTAATTCATGTACTACCGGAGGAAATAACTTAGTCAATTCCTGATCGACAGGTGGATCTGCCTGATATTTTCCTTTAACCCTCAAATCACTGAGATCATAATAACCAAAAATTAATCCTGATAATACGTCTATGGTCATTACTGCCTGGGCATCTTCATTAACTTGTTCTACTAGGAGAATGCCGGCTTGACTCTTGAATTTGAAGGTCCCTGTATTCCATTCACATTGCTCATCTGTAATTTGCAATACTACTCCTTCCGAACGAACATCAGATCCAACTTTCAACCTTAATTCATTAAGACCGTTTACCGATACCACTCTGATCATGGCTCCAGGTGAGAATGATCGTTCAAATGTGGCAAGATCATCCAACCAGTTTTCAATTTGCTGATCAAATCGGACAGGAAGATTGATCTTACTGCTATGGTCGATATGATTGGCAAGATATTGCAGGAGTGCATACTTACCTTTGCTAGATGTCCATCCAATAAATTCGACATCAAGTGGTTTGGAATGTCCCCTCATGGTGTAAACTACCATTGCTATGATATCCCTACCGGATTTAACTGATAAAATCCAATTTTCCTCAATCAACCAATCCTTCCATTTTCGATTACTAAATGCAATCATTCCCGGTGTTGATTGCTGTACTTGTGTTCTAAATCTGATGAAAGCATTCAAGCACTCTTCTAAGGTCTGTAATTCATAAGATATATCATCCAGTTCGATATTCCGTACTTTTAGTAGACTGGTTGGTTCGAGTTTGACCTGCATCCGATCTGGAAGAGTCATATAACCATAACGATGATAGAAACTCTCCTTGAAGGGATGTAGTGCTGATAGATGCTGTTGATCTTCTTTCATGGTTGTCAACATCCGGCTCATCAATTGAGATACATGACCACGATTACGATGAGTTGGCATCGAGCCAATTGTAGCCACACCTCCCACGTTGACAATTCTGCCTCTGACATGCTGAGTTAGGGGATGGATGGTAGAGGTTGCTACAGGTTGATTGTCATCGTATAGCAGAAATTGTCGGGAATCACGACGATTATCAGCAATATCTAATCTATCTGTCAATTCTTCCTTACTGGGAGACGGATGAAAGGCATAGACTGCGAGTTGGTTGATTGCTCGAATCTGTTCCTTATCATCTGGATCAACTTCGATAATCCTTGGCATATGTGTCTCACATTGAGAATAGGATAAAACATTTTCACCATATATGCTCCTTGATCGATTGAAATAAAAGAAAAAACCAATTTCCTGCTCTTTCTTTCCAGTAAGTAATGATTGATTTAAATCAGTTTTAACTTTTCCTTCTTTATGGCACCTGATCACAGTACTGAAAATTCAATAAGTGAAGAGGTACAACAAGAAAAATCACGACAGAAATTCAGTCTGAAGAATTATTTTGGTTGGGTCAGTTATGATATTGCTAATACATTTTATGCTTATGGTATTCTTACACTTCTTGCCTTGACATGGGTACTCGTTCGAGGTCAGAAATTGGGCTTGTCCTATAATCAGGCAAATGCTATGTTCCAGATTACCTTATCAGTAGCATCGATCTTTATGGCGTTGATGCTACCTATTCTGGGTAGTATTTCCGATGTACTCAATGAGCGGAAGCGGTTTGTTCTTCTCTTTACCGCAATTTGTCTTATTTCCACTTTTCTCTTTTCGATTACAACCAATATCATCCTGATTTTGATCCTCTTTGCTATCAGTATGATCGCCTATCAATGGGCTCAGGTATTCTACGATGCCATGCTGCAAAATGTAGTTCCCCCAGGAAGAGAAGCTAGGTTATCATCTCTTGCCATCGCACTTGGTTACATCGGTGGTGGGATTGTAGTTGTTTATGCTACTTTTCTTGCATCGAATAATCCCGATGCTCGACCATCGAATGGACCTATCACTTTGGGTTATCTTCCCAATCTAATTCTGCTGATCATTGCTGGCTATGCCCTATTTACTATACCACTGATTTTTGTCAAGGAATTCGACTGGGCAAGTATTTCTGCAAAAACTATGGGTGATACCATAGAAATTGATGAAAATCCAGGGATTATAGATATTGCCAAATCCAGTCTTACTGAGCTGGTTGATACATTTGTCAATATCTTCCACAATAATACAGGTATGTTCTTCTATATTATCTCTTATTTTATTATCGCTGATTTTGCCAATCTGATCGTACTAATCAATACCACCTACCTCCGTGATGGTCTTGCTCTGAGTGAGAATCAGGTGCTCTATACCACGATGATCAGTGGAATCTCAATTATTCTGCTGAGTTATGGTATTGGGAGAATCTGTGATCGCTGGGGCGCAAAACGTGGCTTCCAATTTATCGGGATATTGTGGTTAACATCTCTGGTGATGATGATTCTGATTGAAATTATCCTTCCGATAGGATTTATCTATGTGGTTGCCGTGTTTTTTGGACCTGCATTCTCAGGTGTGTGGATCTCACAACGACAGATGGTACTGGAGCTTGTTCCCACTGATCAGGAAATTGGTCGATATTTTGGTCTCACCAAATTCAGTGGCAAGATATCATCAGCTCTTGGTCCACTATTTTGGGCATTACTGTTCTCCTTTGCATTCAAACAACTACATCTAACAACACCAAATTCCTATCGTTTTGCACTCATGGGGATGGGAATTATCCTGTTGCTAGGTTTCCTTCTTCTCCATTTCAAGGTTCCCAATCGTCATGAAGAATTCAAACAACGTAAACAGGAACTACTTGATGCCTATAATTCCATCTCATGATTGAATTAGTATCTCGTAAGTCGATTGGAATAATATATACCGATCTCATCAGTTTAGATTATCCTTGTTATTATAAATTACTGAAGATAGGTACAATTGCCAATGAAAGTAGCATACATACTGAATTCACCTGATGCAGGTTGGTATAAAATCGGAAAAATGGTTTTACCACAACTAGAGGAAGACCGTCATGGCGTCGATGTCGTGGGTATCTTTGCCTTTGATGAAAATGCATACATGCTCCGTAAAGGAGATCCTGTGGGAGAACGACTTGCCAAGATTGCCAAGGAAAAGAATATCTTACTGATGATCTGCGATCAATGTGCCAATTCGAGAAACCTCGCCAAACAAGTAGGGGAGAGTAGTTATGAACCGGTAAATACGGTTGATGGTGTACGGGTGGGATGTTTTCCTGACCTCTACGAGGCACTCAGTGGTAATATGCCTGATCAGGTAATCTCTCTCTAAAGTAATTGTTATAGAAATACCGGTAATTATTATTTGTAAATGAAACTCATTAATTTGTACCTGAAGTGATTTTGGAAATGATTTAATTCTACCAGAGTTCAACTAGTTCTTCACGATACAGGGCATCATCTTCGTTGATCTCAAAATACTTATGAAATTCAGGTACATTTGCCAAGGTGACATTAACCCTTGCCTTACCTGGTGAATGAGGATCAGACATACGTATGCGTTCCTCAAATTCAGGAGTTGCAACAGTTCTCCAGATTCTTGCCCAGCTAAGGAAGAACATCTGCTCTGGTGTAAATCCATCTTCTCCTTCAGGCTTGCCATGCTCCTCCCAATGTTTTTGCAAGGCATGAAAAGCAATGCGTACGCCACCATGATCTGCGATATTCTCACCCAAGGTCAGTTCACCATTCAATGGTTTACCACTTGACTCGATCTGAAACTTTTCATATTCTGAGACAAAATACTTGGTTTTCCCCTCAAACGCCTCTTTGTCTGCCTCGGACCACCAGTTCTGCATATTGCCTTTAGGACCAAATTGAGAGCCTTTATCATCAAATCCATGAGTAATCTCATGACCAATTACCCCTCCAATTCCCCCATAATTTTCTGCTGCAGTCATATTCATATCAAAGAAGGGGTATTGCAGGATTCCGGCTGGAAAGACGATCTCGTTCTGGGTGGGATTGTAATAAGCATTGACAGTCTGTGGGGACATCAACCATCGATTGGGATCTGGTGCCTTGTATAGACGTTCTAATGAAATATCACGATTGAATTTGGTTGCAGCCTGGATATTTTCAATATAAGAATTGGACTCGTCAAGGTTAAGTTCAGTATAATCCTCGAATTCATCGGGATATCCGATCTTTACACGGAAATGATCCAATTTTTCCATTGCCTTGTCTTTGGTCTCATCAGACATCCAGCTGAGATTGGTCAGCCGCTCACGGAGAGCTGATTGCAGATTATCAACCAGCTCAATCATCTGTTCCTTGGCTTCAGGTGGAAAGTATTCCTTAACATAGGCTTTACCAATCAATTCTCCCAGGACAAATCTTCCATTCAGAAGATTGAGTACTCGTTTCCATCGATCTTCCATCTCCTTGGTTCCACTTATTACCTTCCCATAGAAATTGAAATTCGCTTGTTCAAACCGCTCACTGAGATAAGGAGCCGCACCAATAAGTACTTGACCGGAGAGGAATATCTTCCATTGATTGATATCCTCCTCTGCAAGCAACTCGTTGAAGCGTTTGAAGAAATCAGGATTGTCCACAATTAAATATGTGATCTCCGTAGTAGTGAACTTGGCAAAATATTCTTTCCATGGGAAATTTGGTACCAATTCCTCTAACTCATCGATTTCCATCCGGTTATAACTCAACTGAGGATCACGTTTCTCGACCTGAGTATAATGTTCTTTGGCAAGTTGTTTCTCCATTTCCAGTACAATTTGTGCAAATTCACTGGCGCGTTGTTCTTCATGACGAAGGAACCCAAATAACGTAGATAGATAATTGATAAATTCCTGTCTGATCTCCTCTTTGTCCTCATCAAAGTAGTAGGCACGATTGGATCCCCAACCTCGAGAGGGAAGGGAGAGTCCAGAACTGGAAAGATGAGGAGCTTCAACCTCGGTATTCTTGCGATCCACTTGTGAACTGAACCGGAAGAGATTGACCGAGCCATTATATGCCAGATCGATTAACATGTGCACCAAATCATTATGATTGGTCATCATATTTATCTTATCAAGTAACCGTTGAATGGGTTCATGATCTTCATCATTCCGTCGCTGGCTATCCATAGCCGATTCATAGAATATGGAGACATTTTTGAATTCTTCATCCTCAAAATCCATTTCTAAGATATTTTTAACCTGTTCTCTTGTCAGGTCCCGGAGTAGGGTGAACGAGCCATATCTTGGCTTATCTTCTGGAACTTCAGTTTCTTCCAACCATTTACCATTGGCATACTGGTAGAAATCATCCTGAGGTCGGACTGATTCATCTAAGGTATCGATAAACTTCTCCATTGTCATATTCCATCCTCCACAACATGGTATTTATACCAACATTTTGCCCCAAACTCAATTCTTATGAATTGAGAATTGTATTTCGTATTCTGCGATAATCCTGATCGTACCTTATTGCTATAATGAAGGACCTATCTCTCCAATTATTTCCATTGGGTAGTTAGTATCTTACAAAATATGATCTTGGCATCCAGTTTTGAAAATTATATTGTAGTGTAAAATTCCAGGAGTTGAGATTGAATTTATAAAATTATGAAATTACGGGATTTTAGAGTAGAAAAAAAAGTAAGGTATTGTCAGTTATGGTGAAAAGGTTTGTTTCGATATATTGTGTTGTTATTATTCAAGATCCATCTCGAGAGAATCAATCAGGAAGGAATAGATGAATGCCATTTCTTTCATATGTTCATAACGACCTGAAGCACCTCCATGACCTGCCCCCATATTTGTTTTAAGCAATAAACGATTATCATCTGTTTTGATATCTCGGAGTTTGGCAGTCCATTTTGCCGGTTCCCAGTAATGAACTCGAGGATCATTCAATCCTGCAGTAATGAGGATCTCAGGATAATCCGTTGAGACAGAACCAACCTGGTCGTAGGGAGAGTAACTCAACATATAGTCAAAAGCCTCTTTAGATGCTGAGGGATTGCCCCATTCCAAAAATTCGAAGGTGGTAAGGGGAATGCTATCATCGAGCATGGTTGAAATTACATCAACAAAGGGAACTCGGGCTACGACAGTATGGAATAATTCAGGTGCCATATTCACTACAGCGCCCATCAACAGTCCTCCAGCTGAACCTCCCATTATAGACAAGGTGTCCTTGGTGGCATACCCTGCGGTCTGCAGGTATTTGGCTGCATCAATAAAATCAGTAAAGGTATTCTTCTTGTTCATCAATTTGCCATCATGATACCAGGGTTTGCCCATTTCACCACCACCCCGGATATGTGCAATAACAAAGATCATGCCCCGTTCGAGCAGTGAGATCCGATTGGCATTAAATGAGGGATCAACAGAGAACCCGTACGATCCGTACCCATAGAGAAGCACTGGTGCAGGTCGGGAGATTCCCTTCTTGTAGGCAATACTCAGGGGTATCTTGGTCCCGTCTCTGGCAAAGGCATATTCACGTCGGGTGATATAATGCATGGCATCATAATCCTTGACCTCCTCCTGTTTTTTCTGGACGAGATTTTTCTCTGCTACGTAGTAATCAAATACTGAGTTGGGTGTGACCATGGAGCTATAATTGAGCCGGATATAATCCGTATCAAAATTCGGATTATTGCCTAATCTAACACTGTGACTTGTCTCTGGTAGTTTGATTGTATGGTCCTCGAAGCCAGGCATGCTGAATACCCGAATATCCTGATATCCATTCTCCCGGTAGGAAAGTGCACCAAAATCCTTGAACATCGTGATATCAACCAATCGCACGGTAGGATTATGATCAACCAGAACAAACCAATTATCCTCGGTATTCTGTCCTACAGGTGTTTTGCAGAATTTGAAATTGATGGCATCCTTTGAGGTAATAAAATAGAAATAGTCCTCATGATGATCAATACGGTACTCTACCTGATCAATTTGATTGTTGAATTTTGTAACGACAAGTGGATTTCCCTTGATATTGATGTAACGGATGACATCACTTTCACGTCCATGGGACATCAAGAACATGAATTTCTCATCCGTAGATTTGAATGGCCAAAGCGAGAATTCCTGATTAGGTTCCTCATAGACTATTTTATCATCATTATCGGTCTGTAGTTGACGATACATCAATCGGTAGGAACGATGAATATCATCGGTCAGATTGTAGTAGATATTGTTCTCATCTGCCCAGTTTGCCATCCCACCGGTATCTTTCACAATGAGCTCAGATCTATCCTCTTCAAGATACTTGATATAGGCATCATAATCCTCATATCCGGAATAATCCACCGTATACAGTAATTTGCTATGATCTGGGCTGATATCAAAACTACCCAGACTGGTATACTCCTTATCCTTGGCTAGTTCGTTTACATCCAGGATGATCTGTTCCTCGTTATCCATACTCTGATATTTTCGGCAGAAGATCCGGTAATCCTTACCTTTCTCCGTTCGGTAATAATAGTAATATTCCTTGCGTTTGACTGGAACAGATTGATCATCCTCATTGATCCTGCCTTTGAATTCTTCAAAGAGTTTCGTCTGTAATTGCTTAGTATGCTGCATTACCGTCTCAGTGTAGGCATTTTCTCGGTTGAGATAGTCGATAACTTGTTCATCTTCTTTGTCACGTAACCAGAAATAGGGATCCTCCCAGGATCTCCCATGTACTTCAATGGTGTGTGGTCGTTGTTCCACATCAGGAGGTGTTGGTTGGGTTGTCTGTTGTGTATTCTCTGATTCCATAGGTGTGATGGATACTACATTCATATAAGGTTACAGGATTGCACTCTTAATTTTTGGACAAATAGCAGAATCTCAGTGATTAACCTCAAAACATTACCTTAAACCGTAGCGTTTAATCATATTTTATTAATTGGTAGTCAAATTTAATTTGGTACATCATGTCTTCAGATTATTTCATGGAACAGACCCTTCGCAATATGGCACCCATTCTCGCCAAGCAGAATCGATTTGAACTTATCGCGACACTAACTGGTATCTTGTGGATTTTTGCAGGGTTGTTCTCTGATCCTTACCTCTATATCGTCAGTCTTGTCTTCACTATCGGGATCTCTGTTACCCTCACGATCTACTCCTTCATGGAGGAGGATTACGTCTATGATTACCATGTGGCTGCATTTCGCCGGTTAATTCTAGGAGCAATCGCTCACTGGGCGTATACAACCGGGAAATCGCAGGGTCCAGATGAATTGGTATTTGGTGACCTCTCTATACCCGTTCTTCTGATAAGTCAGTATACACTTGTAGGTCTGCTTGTAATCTGGTTTGCCAGTAAGTACTTTGATTATTTCAACGATCCCAATGTACCCTCAACTGTCTACCCGATTGTGGTTATCCGTGGTATCTTTCGAGGCTTTTTTTTAACGGTGCTTGTCTATGCCATCCTGAATCTTGGTGGGAAAGGTGTACCTATTCCTGAGAGTTGGGAGACGCCACTACTGGTGGCATATATTGCTGAACCATTTGTCTATGCCCTCGCGCAGCAGATGAATCCCACGATGAGTAGAACAGAGATGGTCCTGGGTAATGCAAGACTACCGTCTGTGGCATTACGAGAGAGTTTCCTCTCTAATACCTTTATCCTTATCTTCACCATGATGTTCAATGGTGTCATCGGACCGATCTGGCAACTACTCCGTGTTCTCTATATCATAGGTACAATATTGATTTTCATCTATTCCCTTGATGCAATTGATAAATTCTCAGCCAATCCCCTAGGTAAAAATGCAATTGGTCAATTTTTCAATAATACGCCTGATAAACTCCAAGATCTTGATCTTACAACTGCAATTGGGTACGTGATTGATGATGAGACGTTACTTGATCTCAGTAAAAAAGCCAGCCTAAATATCGAACCTGGATCGGTTATTGTTCCACTCGAGGAGACGAAAGGTAGGGTTAACGCCTTGGTGTTGGGTAAAGGTCAGAGTATCCTTCAAACAGGCAAAGAACGAATAGGAGAACATATTGAGGGTGCATCCAGCCTGCTCATTCCTGAAAAAGAATTCAAGAAACTCTCTCAGAAATATATCGGCACACAACTTACAAATATCAATTTAGAGGAATTGGGATTACCAGATCTACCCCAAATCCAGCAATATGTTGGGCTTCTTGCGCAAAATATGGGTGCATTTGTCGATCGTATCCAAAATCAACTGACGAAGATCGATCTTTCCAAATATGGTATTGTTGATGACGGTGATCACACCAGTGTTACGCTTCCTGGTATTGATGTCAAAGAGACTTCTGATTTAACCACCGTACGTGTTGGAAGTATCCGGGTGATTGATGGATTAAAAGCATCAACGGTCAGAATCGGCAGCAGTGTTACCATAGTCGATCTTCCCAAAGCCAGTTTTGTCTCATTACCAGGTATCAATATTCTCGATGTTGATGGAGTTGGTTCTGCGCTGAATATCCTTGGATTTACAATCTCTGACGGTTTACCTGTTGAGAAAATCGATGAATTCCGTGCACTCGTCATGTCACAGCTTGACCGATGGGAGATGGGACTTGATGCAGAACTGGGTCGTTATCTGGCTGATAGTTCAGCAACTGGTCTCCTCAATGTAGGTTGGGATGGTGAGTTCAAAATGCTACTTGACTCTAAAAATAAAACTCTTGGTAATCATCAAGCACTTCAGTTGGCAGCAGGTAAATCACCTGATATGCTATATCTTCCACCAAATTTTGATGAACAGATGAATAAGAGAAGTGAATCTGATATTAAATTCATCGAATTGACTGGAGTAGATCCGACACCTGCAGAAAAATCAACTGATACGCTGAAACAACCCTCTATAGCACAACTCAAGGAGAAGGAAAATACGGAATCTGAGGTAAAACAAAAGGAACGAAAGGTAAAAATCGATCCTGATGCAGTTATCTATGATGTAGAAATTGATGAAATCGAAGAAGAAGAATAAGGTAATTATTGATCTGATTCATTAATACCTGATTCATCCATTTCACGTGAATCAGTTTCTTGTGCATCCACTTCTGCCTGTTTTCTTTCCTGTTCTAGTTTTGCCAGTTCTGCTTTATCTTTGAGATATTTAACTCGTTTTTTATCCCACTTTTTGATACTCTGAATAATCTTCTCATAGATTAGATCGTAAAGTTCATCACCTTTATCCAACCGGATGTTGACAGCATCATTTAGAAAATCACGAAAAGTTCCAATTGATCTGAGTGTGTTTGTAATCACTTTTACCAGTTCGGTTTTGTATTCATCCTTGACGAGGACATTTTCCGTCTCCTCAAATACCACCACAAAACAGACCTGCATCTCATCCTCATGGTGAGGGATGTAGATATTGTAAGTTTTCCGATTAACATTCAAACGGATAATTTTCCCATCAGCTTCTTCATCAGTGGTCATTTCACTAATTGATTTTGATAATGACAGAAAGGTACTTGCCATTGCCTCATTTTCCATAGTTCTAGCTTCACGATTCTCAAAAGAACTCCAGATTGGTGTTCCACGAGGGACACCTTCTACAGTTCGCATTATGGATAAATACACAACAGGTGAATCAGGAAGATATCTGATCTCATCTTCATTTGGTAGAGATACTTCGTCTGAGGACACGACAATTAGTGATACATTGGATGATTTAAGACATATTCGACTTAGTTTCAGATTTGTCGCGAGTATTCAAATTCTGGTGAGCCTGATTTTCTTAGGTTAACTGGTTATACCGTTGAATTATCATATCATGTAGCTCGATGAGCTCCTCTTCAGATGGATCTCCATGCTGATCATAGTACTCCCGAATTGTCGTCTCCAGGATCTCACCTTTCTTTTTCGCAATAGCATATCCCAGATCTGGGGAGAAGGTGACCATCGCATACTTGGAAATGATATCATCGAATTGATCGTAGAGTCGAATCTCGATATCTTTTTTGACCAGAAAATCAGGATCTGCCACTCCATCTCTCATCTCAATGAAATTATCATAACTTAGATCGGCAATAGCATCTGCATGTGGTTTGCGGACTTCACTGAATTGTTGGCAAATGTCATGCCATGAACTATCCTTATTCTGCTCGATTAGTTCTATCAAAACCCTACAATCCTCAAATCCTGCATTCATCCCCTGACCATAGAAGGGAATAATTGCATGAGCACTATCTCCAATCAACACGGCATTTCCTTTCGTCCAGGGTTCACATTTGATGGTGACTAATCTGCCGGTGGGATTCTGTCGTACATCGTCAAGGAGAGTTGGCATCTTATCTACCGCATCAGGAAAGAATTTCTCGAAATATGATATAATCTGCTGATCAGATATCAACTCGTCAAATCCATTCTCTCCTTCGAATGGTGCGAATAGAGTAAGTGTAAAACTCCGATCTGGATTAGGAAGGGCAATCATAACAATACGATCTCGTGGCCAGATATGAAGTCCGTGTGATCCCAATTGATATTCTCCCGAATCATCAGGTGGTATCATTAATTCTTTGTAGCCATAAGTCATATAGTGCTGAGAATAATCAAATCTACCCATTTTCAGCATGGAAGTTCGAATCGCAGAATTGGCCCCATCAGCAGCAATGATATGTGCCGGAGACAGTGTATACTCCTCACCCGCATCATCCTCCATGTAGAGTGTATTTGTCCGGTTATCATAACCTCGACACTCATGATTGAAATAGAGATTGACCTGATCCAACGCATCGGCGGCATTGAGTAATATCTTATTCAGTTCCAATCTCGATACCGAATTGATAACCTGACTATCATCCTTTCCATAAGGTTGGAGTTTGATCTCTCCACTTACATCATGGATTAATCTACCACGTAGGGGTATGAGTAGTGGTTTGATCTCCTTAACTAGAGCTACCCGATCAAGTGCTTTCAATCCACGTGGTGATAATGCTAGATTGATTGATCTTCCTGCTGTTTCCGATTGATTTCGCAGGTCATTGCGTTTCTCATAGAGATCTACGTTCAAACCCATGGCACCCAGCATGGTTGCCATCAACGAACCTGTCAGTCCTCCCCCGATAATTACAACTGGTTTAGAAAAATCCATAATCCTTCATCTGAGGATTTATTCTTATTTCTTTGGTGAGTTCATTGGTAATTCGTTACAAGCTGAATGGTTCCTATAATTCAGGATTCTCAAATCGGGGAATTTCTTTAATTGGGATCTCAACAGTGGGTTCATTTTTGGAAAATGCAGCGAGAAACTCTTCAGCATCCTCGGTAACTGGTGAGATAGTGATCTCTATTGATCCACTTTGTTGCCAGACCTCATTATATGCCGCAGAATTGGGAGTAATCTCAGAATTGACCCTAAAATTCAATGGTTTATCCATCAGATGCTGAATATTCTGCTTACTCAATTCCTGTCCAATAGGTTTGTATTTTTTGGCATACGGTGTATTTGCGATTTTTAACGTCAGTGCATTATCTATCGTATCAGGTGTGAATTGAGCGAAGACTTCGTTTGTTTCCTCCGCAATCATGACCTCAAGACCTTTTCTCGCAATAAAATCTAGTGACTCAGTTATCATGGTGTGTAGATTCTAGATTGGTGAATTATTATTGTTCTCATCAACGAGTTCTGATTGATGTATACCGATTCAAGATAGAATTTTAGTTAATTTACTGACAAATCTTGCTGCATCCTCGAATGAATTATACAATGGTGCAAAGGCTATACGGATGACATCTGGTTCTCTCCAGTCACAGACAATTCCTGCCTCCACTACTTGTTGATAGACTTCTTTGGGATTCTCCTCAATGACAATAGATAATTGACCACCACTGAGCTCTTCATCTGGTGTGATCAGGGTGATTTGTAATTCTTCTTGTTCGAGGAGTTTCC
>Ga0102944_1000637_pt1 | contig 25957 bp, 23 predicted proteins | sample SalPonD_shore_MG_FD_78172 | JGI IMG/M metagenome (GOLD analysis project Ga0102944, IMG submission 78172) | Salt pond soil microbial communities from South San Francisco under conditions of wetland restoration - Salt Pond MetaG... | ecosystem: Environmental > Aquatic > Marine > Intertidal zone >...
ATCAAAAAAACGCTCATCGATCTTTTTGAACATATCTTTGCTACGAATATAGTCAATTATCCGAGGGGAAAAACGGGCATTTTGTAAATAGTGAATTAATTGTTCTAATCCAGCAAATATTAAGAAATTTCTATTTTTGGGTAATTTTCTCACAAAAAGCTCAAAAACAGAAATATCATCTTCCCCTTTAATATTATTTTCAAGATTATACTGATAATATGCTGCACACATGGATAATTGGTAAAAATCAGTAGACAAAATCATATTATCGTTGTTAATGAAGCAGGACTTTGGTTTCATCAAAAGATCAACTCAATTCCAATCAATCTGTAATTACTAAATCTAAAGTGTTAACCATTTAAAATATTTTAGACATTAAAATATTTAGGTTTTAATTTAGTAAGGCTAAGAAGGTTTTTTTGGATTTGTGGTAGGCTTTGAAACTCGTTGCAACAAATAATAGCCATGAAATGTGTCCCTATTAACCGTCCCATTACATCCAAAATTATCCCCCTCTTTAATCTTTACCCTACCATATTTATTTTCGCTTAATCTGACCTTTAGTTTTTCAAGCGATTGTAGCTTGTTTTCATCAAAATCCTTTTTCGCTTTAATCTGTGGTCCTAATTCTACATTCTTAAGATCAATAAGATAATAGATCGTAATGTATTGTTGAAATTCAGATTCTATTCGCTCAATATTTGTAATTTCCCCTTTATAAACAGTTACTCGTGAATCTAAGTATTTTAATAAAATTGCATCATCGGAATCTCCATCTATTAAGGTTAATTCGCTTTCCTCCCCCTCCTTCTTTTCTTCTGACGGTGTCCCGTAGATTTGAATGGATTTTACTTGTTCTTCAAAATTTTCTGGCAATCTCGTTAAATGCCAATCTTCCAGTTTAAAAAATCCTTGTTTCAATGAAAAAATAAATCCAACCCAAAAATGTGAGCAAAATCCCATATTTGCACCGATACGACAATCACAATCTCTATCGGGATTTTCTATATTATCTTCTGTAATAGATAAGAATGAGGATACTTCCCAATTAAATCCTTTAAAATAGAGCTCGATTTCATTTAAATCGGGGTTTATTATATTGATTTCTTTGATGGTTTCTCGGTCTTTTCCTTGAATTTTTTTGATAGCTAACTCAATTCCTTCTGAAATAATTTCTAATTCCTTATTATATATTACGCGTTTGTATTCTTCTTCCGATAAGGAGTCTAAGATAAATTCTATTAAATCTGCTTTTTTTAATCCAGAATATCCTTTTAATAGAAAATCTCTACATAATTGTTTTAGTTCCTTTACATTGAGAGACTGAAGAAGGTAATTTAAATATGTTCTGTTATCTATTTTTCTGTCACTAGCTATTTCTTTTTTAATTTCCTCTCTAGAAGGAATATCCTCTTTAAGTATTCCCTTCTGTTTTAGTATGTCTTTAATATTTTTCTCGGAAAGACTTTTTACAATTAGAGAGACTAGTTCTGCTTTTCTTAATCCAGAATATCCGCTAATTTCATAATTTCGGCAAATATCCTTAAGTTCTTTCACTTTTAATTCATTTAAAGATTTCATTATTAACGACATATTATACACCTCTAAGAAGCTTAATATTACATAATTTTGGCAATATCAACTTCCTCTAATTACTTTTAATACATATTCTCCTTTATAATTATTTTGTCAGGTATTAAAAAGTATAGATAATTTTATTTTAATGTTCACTAACGTAAAAACTTAGCAAATGATTCATTCATAGGGAGCTGTTTCTGAGGACATAAGTTCAAAATAAAAATCAACCAATATTATTAGAGGTATTTTAGAAGTTTGACTTATAGCATATAAAATATAATTTTAAATGTAAGTATTTATTCTAGATCTAGAGTAGAAAGGAAAGGAATAAAATGACAAATAAAAAAATTTGGACTATAAAACTGGATTGGCTTAATATTTTAAATAAATTAGGACTAACTTCTATAGACCAAATCCCAGAATATAAGCGTGAGAGAGCTATTAAGAACATCTCCAAGATGTTCGATACAGAAGACTTACTCGCGTTTGAACCTGAAGAACTCGAGGAACTTATTGTTGATGAACTAAGCGATTTAATGAAAAAAGAATTAAGAGAAAACAAAAGAAAGGAAAAAGAATTAAGAGATCAGTTTAAAGATAAAATCGTCCCCTTGAAACGCGGTGGGATCATTAAAATAAATCCCAAGGATTTAAAAGATCTTGATTTGGATGGAAATCCAGAAGATATTTTAAAATATTTCTATAAAAAGTTTTTTGGGAACAAGGACAATGATGACAGGGATGACGATGATAGAATAGACGAAGACAAGACGGGCTACTATATTTAAAGCATCTTGTTTCTATACTTAATTCTTACTTTTTTTAAAATTTTACCGAGTTTTATCTATTTTTGGCTCTAAAATCTTTTATTTTTTGTCAATAATATTTTCATTAAGAAGTTTTCTGGTTTTTAATCCTTATAGATGAAATGTGAAGATTCCAATTATCCAAAATATAGCTATTTTTATGTGTGCAATATAAAATATATTATGAATTAACACAGATGAAAGCACACTTCTAACAAAGAGTTAGAATTCTATACAAATTCTTAAAAAAATTAAAAAATAAAAAATATAAAAGGTTATTTCTTTTTCTTTCTCTTTTTCTTTTTGTCCAGACGCCGGATTATTACTTCGTCTGCATGGACTTTACAGTTCTTAAGGATAATCTTAAAACCACCTACCCCTCCAACACCAGGAATCGTCATTGATTGAGTTCCTGCTGGAATCATTGCACCTTCTCCTGCTACCCATTCTTCTTCGTATTCCTCTTCCTCTTCTTCCTCTTCGACCCAAGTTTCTACAATGGGATGTTCTTTTTCTTTTAACCATTCTCGCAATTCGTTCATATCTGAAATATCTTTCTCTGTGGCAATTTTGGGTTCAAGGTCTTCCGGAATAAATTGTTTTACTCGTTCCTTTAATCCACTATTCATCCATACAATTAATTCAATTCCATGTTCAAGCCCCTCTTGGACAGCATCATATATCTGATACTTTGGACTTGCAATATATTGAAGGCTTATACCGTTAAATCCAGGCATTTGTTTACCGCCTCCCGTCTGGTTTGCCATCGTTGAGAAAGCTAATCCATTTATTGCTTTCATGTCGGCATTTCTATCTATGATACCGTGCCCATTTACTTCTGGAATATAGAAATCGATTGCCTCGAAACATCCACAGGAAGTATGTGGCCATTCCATCCCAGAATAGAGATATACTCTCTCAACTTCTCCTAATGAGCGCTTTTTGGTGATCTCATTGACACCTGTATATTCGCCAGCAAGTTCATCTTTACATTCTCCTGGTTCCACCGCATAAATAGGTCCCTTTGGGTCAACTTTAGCGGCTGCTCTCGCATCAAACCAATTGATTGACCCGCATAAACTTGTTCTATCTGGGGTGATAGTACAGACATGCGTTGGAGCAAAACTCTGACAGAGAACACATCCGTAAAACATATCAACATCTTCATCATGTAACCCACGTGCTCTTTCATCCCTTTTTTCGTAAATCTCCATTGCCAAATCATAATATTCATCAATGCCTGCGGCATCAGTTATTATGGTTACTTGTCCTTGTTTTATAATAGGTAGTTCTGCTTTGAATAATCTAATAAGAATGGTCCCCATGAAATCAAAGGAATCAAATCCCTTTTCAAGAGCTTTTTTAGAAACTCGCATCCAATTAGTATACCGCTGATTTAGGTGCATCACGCCATTTATAAAATTAGTAAACTCATGGATACGTCGCTCAAATACCGCTTCTAAATCTACTTCCAATTCTTCTCCCGCAACTTCTACTAAAATTCCGATGGGATATCTGCCTCCCTCCTCCATTTCTTTTAAATCAGGTCCTTTTAGAATAACTTTACCATCTTCTATTTCCGACGGATCACGTACCCTCACAAGCTCAAAGTGTTTATCTATTTTAGGTCCGCCGAGTTCTACGTACATTTGCTTGGAGCGTATTCGTTCACCTTCATATACAGGGCCTACATCAACAGGCATATCGCTAAAACTCATAAATTTTACCTCTTTTTATATACTTATTTAGTTATTTAATATAGTTATAAATTTTCAATTAACTTTTCTAAAAATTCTTTCCATTCATAATCTTCAAGATTTGGTAAACTAAATCTTGCGTTTGGATGAGCATACTTATCTAATTCCACGGTTCTTACCCAATTGGTAAAGTTTTTAAGTCTACTGAGCGTTTGGCTGCTATAAAAGACTTGATGACCTCCAAAAATTGCCATTTCATATTGTCCTTTACCATCCAACCCTTCCCAGTCTTCATCTGAGAGTCTATCTGTCACATTAATGAGACTCATATCATGTACTTTCTCCTTATCAAAATTCTCACTCAAATATTTATACGTATGTCCTGTTGCAATTACATCACAGCCCAATTTTTCAGCAATTTCAATGAAATAATCGATAATCTTTTTTCCATCAAATTCCCAGATTAATGATTCAGAACCTATTACAAATATCGTTTTCTTTGGTGCGCTAATAATATTAGCCATTACTTCTGGTTCGGTCACGGTTGTGCCCATTTCTGGTCCTGGAATGTTTGCTTTCTGATACGGTCTTGCCATTTTTATCATTTAAAATTTATTTGTTATTTTATAGTTTTATTTAAAGTAATACTGATAATTAGATTTATAATCAATTCTTAAAAAAATTTTTTTTTTATCTAAAAAAGAAAACACACATAATTTAAGAAAAAAAATAAGTGAGGAGTTTAATTGAATTTTTGGGATTAATATTTTGGACTTTTTTTATTGAGGAGTTTAATTGAATTTTTTTTTGAAAGAAATAATTGAAGTGGTATAATGTTGGTTATAATTGCTTTTAACAAATGATGATCTGATGTAAGGATTATTTTCATAAAATTTTTATAGTCAAAATTATAGCCTATCTAATGAATTTCAAAAAAAGAATAAAAATTTTTATTTTGGGAGAATTAATGTTATGTATTAAAACTCAGTCTTAATAAAAATTATTGGATAGCATCAGTTTTTAATATATTGGGAAACCGTTCTAAAAAAAATGAATCAAATAATTATATTTTGCCTTATATTGTTAATTATTTTAAGAGCCATTAATACAGTGATTTCAAGAGATTTCTATAAACAAACAAATGAATCAAAATACCTTTTATTAGGGATTGGGTGGTTTTTATGGGAAGTCTCTGGACTTCTCGCTTTATTATTGCTTACTGTTGAAAACCAGTTTTATATAGATCTAATTGTATTCCATAACATATTTTTATCAATGTTGGCAATATTATTACTTTCTTGGGGATTCATATTTTTTATTGCTGAAATATCGAAAAGAATTATCCTTTATACTACATTCGCTATTATAGCTATAACCTATATAATCTTTTTCATTTTTGAGTTCTCTTTAACAACTGATTTTTCTTATTTAGTGCACACTATTATTTGGATTAGTAGCATATCTTATTTTTTAATAAAATGGAAAAAAATTAGAGAAATCTTTAAAGTCAAGAAATGGTATTTTTATAGCTTAATAGCAATATTTTATGCATACCTACCTATAAGAATTCTTATTTATACAAAAGGTTATAGTGGAGAATTATTTTTTATAGACGACATATTCATTATAATTCTTAATTATGGATATCTTCTTCTCATTACCTTTCTTTTAACATACTTTACTAAATATCTAAAAGATAAACTGCCACCTACTCAGAAAAATGTATTAAAAGATAGATATTCTCTTGATAAAGTAAAAACTCTTCAAAATATTATTTCTGATATTGAACTCCTAGAGAAACGGATTCAAAATGAGGATGAATCACCCAAACTCAAGGAATTATTAGAAAAGAAGAGAAAAGAAGCTTCAGACTTACTTAAAAAAATAAAAGATTTATAATCAGACCTTTTAATGACAATTTAGTTTATACTTAATCTTTTAGCTAACACATATTTAAAAGAGTTTTACAAATTAAATTACTAAAGAATGAGATTTATTTGAAGCAAAACATTTATTATATTATGTGTGAATTCAAAATAGTAGATAAAAAGATAAAGAATCAACTCGCAGAAGATGTGGTTCTTTTATCTTATTCAGATGGAAAAAAACTTCTATTAAAAGATATTTTAGGTTTAGCTAATGAAGCTGAATCCGCCTTAATTTATGAGGTTAATACTTTAGATCAAACCTGTACGATAATACAACATCCCATCGTTAATCCCTTTATTACGCTTCTCGAAAAAATAAATGATGATACAGTGGAACTAAACGATATAGAACAATTTCAATCAAAACTGGAAGAACTTAAGAATAGCTTATAGATTAAAAAGGAATAAAGAAAAATAAAAATAAAGAAAAAAATTTGGCGTATTATTAATCTTCAGATGGCAATATATTTATCTCAATAGCCGATACATTGCTTTCAGAACCGTCTTTATTGGTAACTTTTTCTGTTGAAATGTTGATATCGCCATACTTGGTTCCCTTGGCGAATTTCCTAATTAATAATTCGCCAACATCAACCGCTCTCGAAATGGCCCTGCCTCTTGCTAATAATTTTGCGGGCTTTCCTTCATTCAGAGAGCCCATAGCAGACATCACATAATTCATTGATCTCTTCTTTCCAATATAAACATTAGAATTATCATCTTCTTGCGGCAATACATGTCACCTATATATTCTAAGTTTTTCTTAAAAATTAGTTGTTGTGTAATATTATGAAGTTTCCAAATAAAATTTTTCTAAAAATAAGATAAAAAAGAATTGCGTTATCTTTTGAATCAATTATTTACCAATAAATTCCGTGGCTTTTTTTTCTTTAAGTGCAAGAAGGGAGAGTTTGAAATCTTTACTTTTTAAAGTTTTACGCCATCCTTTATTTTCTAAATCTAATTGTTTTTCAATTATTTCTCGAAAATAGGAATGGATTGTTTTTTTCATTAATTTGATTGCCAGAGCTGGTGCTTTAGGAGGTATCAAGTTCATTGCCTTTTCTCTCGCATAATCCATTAATGCATTATGTGGGAGAACTTTATTAATTCCCAAGCCCATTTCAAAAGCTTTTTTAGCTGGAATGCGATCTCCAAAATAAAATAATTCCTTTGCTTTTTGAAATCCTATGATAAAGGGAAGTAAAAAACTTGTTGCAAAATCGGGCATAACAGCTCTTTTTATAAAATAAAAAGCAACCCAAGCCTCATCAGAAATATAAATCAAATCAGAACACACTAATGGCAGAGTAAATCCTCCTCCCACAGCTAAGCCATTAATTGCTGTTATAACGGGTTTCTCAAAATCCCAGAATTTCAAGCATAATTTTTTAGAAGCCATATCTTTTAGATTTATTTCATTAATATACTTTTTTGGAATTTCCTTCTGAAAATCTTGAGAAAAATATCCTCCAGAACAGAATGCATTACCCTCTTGAGCACCAGTTAATATCATTACTTTTATCTCTTCATCTTTCTCAGCATTATCGACAGCATACCAGAGTTCTAATAATGTGCGTGGAGAAAGAGCATTTTTTCTTTCGGGTCTGTTTAATATAACTGTTAAAATCCCATTCGTATCCTTTTCATATAAAATATCTTGAAATTCATATGGTTTCATATAATTAAAATAGAACTTACTTCAATTAAAACAATATCTAATTCTATTCATATCTAATTTTCTGATAGAAAATTTATATTACTCATAAAGTAAGTCTATATGATTAATCTCCTTCTTTATAGAAAATTCACCGAAATTTTTTTATATTTCAATTTGTTATGAAAGGTATGAAAGAAATTGAATCCCCTAAAAAAGATATATTTCAAAGGTTTGAGGATAAAATTGAAGAATTGAAGGTTACGTTACCCCCCACCGGGAGAGAATTTGGTAATAGCTGCGCAAGGCACACTTTTATTAATTTCTTAGATATATTAGGTTTGGATGAATTCGAGAGTTGCTATTATAATAATCTTGCGATCCCTTTTAGCGGCTTTGGCTCTTATATAAGTGATAAAGGATGGAAAGGTCCGTGTGGAGTTGTTTCCGGCTCAATAGCAGCTATTGGAATAATTATGGGGGGGCATGAAAATACTCCATCTAAAGTAGTTCCCTTGGTCTTCACAAAGGCAATACAATTTGCTTATAAATTTGAGACTGAATTTGGATCCGTTTCTTGTCATGATCTTGTTGGCTTAGATTTATCTAAAGAATATAAGAAATATAAGGACCAACATCTCTGGGAAAAGAAATGCGTTGATTTTATTTACTTTTCTATTGATTTAGTAAGAAAATTAACTCGAAAAGATTTAAAAAAATATTGGCAATAATTGAGTAAAATTTTTTTTTTCTTTTTTTTTTAATATGTTGATAATTTATCCTGTATCATATTTTTTGTTAAAAATATCCTAAAATTGGTTTAGATTCACATATTTACGATAGGAATCAGTTTAATTATTTGAGTATCTTCTCTTTAATATTGAATTTTTAAATATCAATGTGAATAAATGATCATTAAAACAATATATTTTTAAAAAATTCAAATGATAAATTATGACCCTAAGAGAATCTATTAATCGTGTTCGAGCCAATATCTCTAAAAAAATTCTCAATGAAAAAACTGTAAAGCGTATCATGTATAGCTTAATGGGAATTTATGTCGGTTTATTAATAGTAGGACATATTGTCGCAACTCTCGCAACAGGATATACCATCTGGGATAATTGGATTAGCGATTTAGGAGGAGGAAAATATACTCCAGCTCCTTATTTATACGACATTGCTTGCATAGCTGCGGGTGTTTTATCTATCCCATTTATCTTTTACATAGAAGAGTTTCTCACGCTAGATTTAAAAAATACTACTAGAATGAGGATAAGATTTGCAGAAGCTGCCTTTGTTTTCGGTTTAATGGGAGCTATCTCCTATATTGGAGTGGGAATATTTAGCGAAGACAGAAACTTTTTTGGCCTTCACGGTCTCACTTCTGAGCTAGCTTTCGGTGGATTTACATTTAATGCCTTCTTTATAGGATGGTTTATAATCTTCTACAAAACTAAAGTTCCTAAGCTTTTAGGAGCTTATGGAGTCATTGGTCCTTTAACTTTCTTGATATTATTTGTAATCATCTCGAATCCCTTATTCGAATGGCTTTTACTTTTTTCAATCCTTATATGGCTAATTCCATTCTCAATTGCAGTATTCCACAAATCAGAATAAACCGATAAATAAAATATTAAAAAATCAATTATTTTTTTTATTTTTCATTTTATTTTATTTCGAGAAATTTTTCCGAAATTTTTTAAGGAATTCTTGTTTATTTTCAAATTCGTACCAAGCAGATGCTTGTTTTTCAAGTTCATAGGCATTATCGTAAGATTTATCTAAAAAATGGTTAGAACATAATTTAATAGCATTAAGAACGGTTTGATTTTTCGTAGACAAGAAACGGGCTTTTTCTAGAGCTATTTTCATTAAATTGTCTTCTGACTCAGCAATTTCATCTATTAAATTAATTTTTAGAGCTGTTTCAGGAGTTAATCTCTCAGAAAGCATAAGCATACGCTTTGCCCACGGGATTCCTATTATCTTGGAAAATAAAATAGTACATCCTGTTCCAGGAAAAATCCCAGAATAAATCTCAGGCATTTGGAAAAAACTATTGCTTGTTGCGATTCGATAATCACAACAGATCATAAAAACAACGCCCTCCCCCATAGTTCGACCATTAACTGCACAAATCGCTGGTTTTCCATTAAATAATAATTTACAGATATCTGCTGCGGTTCCTTCTAACTTTTTTACGGCAGAATGGTCACTTCCATCTATATAATCTAAATCCATACCTGTACTAAAAGAATCCCCATTATTTGTGAGGAGGATGCCCCTAATATTTTCAGCATCTTGACAATAGGTAATAGCATCTCTTAAATCTCTTAAAAAATCAATGGTAAATGCATTAGATCTATGAATTCGATTTAATTTGATTATTCCAAAGCGCTTTTTTTTTGAAAATTCAATAAATTCTCCAAAATGCAACATTTTTGATCTTATTAAATTTAATTTACCTAATTATTGATTGATAAATAATTATAATAATTTAATTAAATCTAACTTAATATAAGAGTGATATAGATTATTATTCAATTTTATTCATAAGCCATTGAAATTATATTATGCCGATTGAAATTACGGATTTTATTGAAGAAACTAAAAAAAAGATACTCCTAAAAAAAAAGGATTTAAGAGAAGTCTCCAACTTGAAAATAGTATTTCAGAATATAAATAACCACCTTTATGCTAAATTAAAGAATACAGACACGGATACGAGAACTCGCTCTAAACAAATTGTAAATCTCTTGTTATGCAAATTAATTGACGAAATAAGCAGAGAGCCAGAAGAAGTGGTTGATTTTCAAATTAAAGGAGAGGATACAACCTTAATAGTATTTAAAAGAATAAAGAAGCTATTTAATTCAGGAGTAAAGCAAAAATATAAATCAATTATCAAACAAAATGAAAGTATTAGCTTAAATGAAGAATTAGTATATTTAATTGTAAAGGAATTACAACACATTTCTCTATTAAACTCCTCCAAAGATATATTTAAAGACGCCTTCGAGGTGTTTGTAAGTAAGATTTTAAAAGATGAAGGGGGACAGTTTTTTACACCAATAAATATCATAAAGTTTATAGTTAACTATTTAAATCCAGAACTTGATTCTAAGATTTTAGATCCTGCGTGTGGACATGGTGGCTTTTTACTTGCAGCTAAGGAATTAATATGGTCGAAAATTGAAAGTAAGTTCACAGATCCACCTAAAATTAAAGAAGAACAAGAAAAAGTAATCTCAGATTTATACGGGATCGATAAGGATCTTTTTTTAGTTAAAATATGTAAACTCTATTTGGACATTTTAAGCAATGGAGAATCTAATATTTATTGTGAAGATTCTTTAGATCAAAAAAGTTACAAATCAGATGCTAAAATGACCATAAAAAATAATTCTTTTGATTATATTCTAACGAATCCCCCCTTTGGGGCTAAAATCCCTATTGATAAAAAAGAAGTTCTAAAAAATTATCAATTAGGATATAAATGGAAACTTAAAAATGGCAAATGGATTAAGCTAAAGAGAATTCAAAAGCAACAGCCCCCTCAGGTCTTATTTATTGAACGTTGTATTCAATTATTAAGGGATGAGGGTAAATTAGGGATAGTTCTCCCAGAAGGACTTTTCGGAAATCCCTCGGATAGATATATTTGGGAATTCTTAAAACAACAAGGATGTTTATTAGGGATTGTTTCTTTAGATCAAAATGCTTTCCAGCCATTTACCTGCAATAAAACAAGTATCTTATTTTTTCAAAAATTAAAAGATGTTCCTGATGATTATAACATTGATTTTTCTATTGTTGAGAATGTAGGGCATAATAAAGATGGACAAGTTTTATATAAATTAAATAAAGATGGGACAAGAAAATTGGATAAAAATGGTAATTCAATGATTAATGACGATTTAAAGAATCTTCATACCGTTTTATTAACTTCCGATAAATTTGACTATACAAAAGAACAAAAATCGTTTAAAATAAATATAAAGGATATCCAAAACAATATTTTTATTCCTAGCTACTATATGCGAGTAGAAAAACCATTGAAGAGGCTTGAATCGGATGAAAATTTTAAACTATTAACCATTAAAGAATTGATTAATGAAAATATAATTTATACAAACAAAATGGGATATATTCCTCGAGGCGATGAAATAGGTTCAAACGTCTATGGATTAGGAGAAGTCCCCTTTATCCGCACAAGTGAAATATCCAATTGGGAAATAAATTTGGATTCAAATAAAAAAACTTCAGAAGAAATATACCAACAATATAAAGAAAAACAAAACATAGAAGTAGGCGATGTATTGCTAGTTAAAGATGGCGGACCTAATCTTATTGGTAAAACAGCCTATATTACAAAACTTGATACACACATTATTATCCAAAGTCATATTTATCAGATAAAAGGTCTAGAAAATGAAAAAGCAATAGACTCATATTTGATCCTATTTCTGCTGAATTTAGATATTGTACAAAAACAAATTGAAGCGATTACTTTCGTTCAAGGCACTATTGCTACTATTGGAAATAGAATTATGGAAATAAAATTACCTATTCCCGCCAATAAAGAAAAAAGAAAAGAAATTTCTAATTATGTGAAACGCACAATTGATAAAAAAACGAATATTCGAAAAAAAATCCAAAATTTATCCTTAGATACCTTTTTCTAATAAATTACTATTTTGTATATAAGAGTGCCAAAAAGACCTATAAAAATAGAAGATAATTCTTTTCCTCAGAATTAAATATTTAAATATGTAAATTAAATATTAATATTAACATTTAAAAAAAATTAGGTTGAAAAACAATGGTTAATGAAAAAATTCCCGATGATTATATTGATCAACCATGGATGAAGTTTTGGCCTGAAGGGGTCCCAAAACACGTGGATTATGAAGAATATTCCTTAGGTGAAATGTTAAGAAAAACAGCAAAAAATTATCCGGATTCTCAGGCAATTTATTTTGAAGGATGGCGATGCACGTATAAGGAATTGGATGCATTGGTGAATCAATTTGCGACAGCACTTTCAAAAATGGGTATAAAAAAAAATGATATTGTGTTAATAGATTTACCTAACACTCCTCAGTTTGTTATAAGCTATTATGCGATTGTAAGAATAGGAGCGATGGCAAATCCAATTATTCCTTTAAATAAATATACTGAAATCTTGCATCAAGCAAATGATTCTAAAGGCAAAGCATTAATTATTTTAGATGTTCTTTATGAAGAGCATCTCCATGGAAAGGATCTTAGCAAAATGCCAAATTTAAAGGACGTGATTTTAACAGGTGTAGCAGAATATCTTCCCAAAATCAAGGCCGTCCTAGGTAAAGCATTAGGAAAGGTACCAAGAATGAAGAAATGGCCAAGTGGGAGTCTTGGTGGCGTGAATTTCCATGCTTTTCAAGATATTTTGAAGAGAGGAGATCCTATTGATTTACCAGAGGTAGATATCAATCCAAAAGAAGATATTTCAACATTAATTTATACTGGAGGCACTACTGGCTTGCCAAAAGGTTGTAAGATGTCTCATTATAATTTTATAGTTAATTGCCAACAAGGAAATATTTGGGTTCAAAATCAAATGCCCAATCCTGTACCACATGGAGAAGGAGGAATGTTCGTTATTTTACCATTAGCACATGAATTTGCGTTATCAATAGCAATGAACATAGGAATATTTATGGGGTTTAAATTAATACTTTTTATTAGACCCCCTGAAAAAATGTCCAATTTCTTGAAGCTCCTAAAAAAAGAAAGTGCCACTTATGGTCCTGGAGTACCAACTTTATGGAATGCCATTGCTAATGATCCGGATTCACAAAAATATAAAGGTAAGCTCGATTCACTTGAAGCTTGCTTTAGTGGAGCAGCCCCTTTGCCATTAGAAGTTAAAGACAAATTTGAGGAGGTCACAGGAGCCAATATTGTGGAAGGTTTTGGCATGTCAGAAACAAGTCCAATATTAACAGTTACTCCAATAAAAAAATATAAACCAAATACGGTGGGATTTCCCGTTTCCGATACATATATTAAAATAGTGGATCTTGAAAAAGGCACAAAAATTTTACCTCAATGTCCTAGGGAAAATTGCGAAACCTGCGGGCCAGATGAAGCTCAATATATAGGAGAGATTTGTGGATCTGGGCCTCAAGTATTTTTAGGTTATTTAAATAGACCAGAAGCGACAGAATATGCACTAAGAAAAGATGATCATGGACGGATTTGGTATTATACCACTGATATAGGCTGTATTGATAAAGATGGGTATCTAAGGGTGAAAGACAGAAAGAGGGACATGCTGAAATATAAGGGGCACTCCGTATTTCCAAGGGAGGTGGAAGATTTGATGTATCTTCATCCCGCTATTAATGAGGTTGGAGTTGTTGGAGTTCCCGATCCTGAATCTGGTGAGAACATTAAAGCGTATGTGTCCTTGAAATCTGAATATGTTGGTAAAATCACAGAAGAAGAGCTATTGGAGTGGTGTAAGGAGAATATATCCGCTTATAAATACCCAAGAATTATTGAAATCATTCCAGAACTTCCAAAGACTTTAGTAGGTAAGATTCTAAGACGAGAATTGCGAAAAAAGTAAATTTTATACTTAATTGGTTAAATTTTTTTATTTTTATCTTAATTTCTTTTTCTATTTCTGATAAATTAAAATATGTTATGAATTCCTTCTTTTTCATTTTAATTTCCATAAAATAAAAAAATAGAATATGAATTAGATTTCATTAATATCTTTAAATCCTAAAATGACGTCTGCAACTTGGATGCCGCTGTTGCAAGCTAATTGGGTTCCAATACCATGTGCACCTTTACCGGCTGTATCTCCAACCAAAAAAAGATCTTCAATACCAGGTATTATCGAGGAAGGTTTATTTTTCCCCGTTTGTTTCGGTGTTAATGCTAATCCCTCTACTGGTCCTGCGGGTTTACCTGTAACTTTCGCTAAATCCTTAGGATAAGTGATATCATAAAACTTTAATTTCTCATTCAAATTCGGGAAAAAGGAGTGAAGGTCTTCCCAATATACTCTTTTCCATTTTTCCCAGTCTGGACCCTTGGATGGGACGAGTGTTCCAAAAATAACTGATTGCCCTCCAGGTGGAGCCAAATTGGAATCAATATTTGAAAGAACAGGTCCAAAAAATCCATTACTATATGGATACCCTTCATCTGGAGGATATTTATCAGCGAAATCTGTAAGAGTAGGATGATAACAGTTGATAAATCCCCAATCTTTTATAATAGGTTCTTTTAATGCAAGTTTAAAAGTCATTGATGACAATGATGGTTCTAATTTAGCGACTCTTTGAGCATAGCTTTTTTCTAAATAATCTTTACCAATTAGATTCAAAGCTGTCATTCTTAGAGTTAGATTACTTATGACAATCGAAGCTTCTATTAGCTTATCATTGACCATAACTCCTTGGACTTTATCACCTTTAATTAAAATTTGGTCAACTTTTGAATCTGTTCGAATCTCTCCTCCAAATTTCTTAATTGCGTCAGCCATAGCGTTAGGTATGCCTTGAGCACCATTTTTCACGGGATATTGATAGCCCTCTGTAGCCATCATCTCATCTTTGAAACAATAAATAAATTCTGCTGCTGAAGCCTTTTTAGGAGAAATCGAGAACATCCCTGCTAATAGAAAGGCTAGTATCCCATGAATGAAGGGATCCTCTGTCATAGTATTTATCCATTCCGTGACTGTCAACCCTTCCTCATATAATATTCTAATTTTGCGTTTAGTTGCTGTCATAAGAGAAGTCATCACTCTGGAAAAATCTTTCATTGTATTTTTTCCCATACCCATACTCTTTAAGCCTTTCATGATAGAAGACCCAGCTCTGTTACTTTTACCTTTACTTTCTCCACTCTTTTTCTTAGATGTAGGTTTCATGGTTTTTAAAAGGGAATATACATTAATATCAAATGGAAAAAATCCTTCTCGCTTATAGATCTTCATCGCAGTCCTTTCATTAATATGTTTAATGAAGTGTAATGTATCCAAACCTAATCTTTCAAAAAGATCTCCATAAGGACCATTCAGTCCGGAGGTAAAAAGATGTACCGCTCTATCAAAGGTATAACCATCTTTTATGTAGGAACTACATGCTCCGCCAATATATGGATTTTTTTCAAAAATAGTTACCTTATGACCTCCATGGGCAAGGAGAGCTCCACAACTGAGACCTCCTATGCCTGCACCAATAATAATTACATCTTCTTTTGTCATTATTCTAATCTATTAAAAAATAATTGATTTCTTAAATTTAATAATAATTAAATTACTTTATTTATCCTTATAACTCTTAGGGACTATTATTCTTAGAAAGAGAAATATTAATAGAAAATGACTTGAGTAATCCTATTTAAATTCAAATTCATAATTATTGAAATCTTTTTAATAATAATTTTAAGATTTATTATTTTGTATTAATTTCATAAAGTTAATATCAAATATTGAATACATTTAAGAATAAATACAAAAAAAATTTAAAAATTTTAAAAAAGTGAAAAAACAATGGCAAATGATATACCAACACCGTGGTTAGATGATGAAATCTGGCCTGAGGGTGTACCAAAAAATATAGACTACGAAGTAATCTCTTTAGGAGAAATGTTCGATAATACTGTAGCAGAATTTCCTCAATCGACTGCCATTACATTTGAAGGGTGGTCTTGTACCTACGAAGAACTTAAAGACTTAGTTGATAAATTTGCAACGGGATTAGCCCAATTGGGAGTAAAAAAGGGTGATAAAATCGCTATTGATGTTCCTAATATGCCACAATTCATTATAGCCTATTATGCCACAGTAAAATTGGGAGCAATTATTAATCCTATTATTCCACTCCATAAATTCGTAGAAATTGTATACCAAGTGAATGATTCAGATAGTAAAGTATTAATCATAATGGATGCATTGTATAAACAATATCTAGAGGGAAAAGATTTAAGCAAGATGGAAAAGTTAGAACACATAATATTAACGGGGCTGGCTGAATATCTTCCAAAAATTAAGGCCGTTTTAGGTAAATTACTGGGAAAAGTGCCTCATGTGAAGGAAAAATTATGGCCTGAAAAGGTTGGAAAGATCGATTGTCATAAGTTTCAAGATATCATAGAAAATGGAACTCCTGCTAACGTTCCAAAAGTCAAAATAAATCCAAAGGAAGATGTGGGAACCCTTATTTACACAGGTGGAACTACTGGCGTTCCAAAGGGAGTTAAATTATCTCATCATAATTTGAATGCAAATGCTCAACAAGGAACCGCATGGATATATACTCAAGTCCCAAAAACCCGAGAATTAAGAGGAAAAGGAGGTTCTGGATGTGTAATTCCATTTGGACATGTCTTTGGATTATCCACTGCCATGAATTTGGGCGTTTATTGTGGATATAAACTTATTTGTTTCCCTACACCTCCGGAAAAACGATCAGATATTTTAAAAGAATTGGCGAAAGAGGATGCCGTATATATGCCTGCGGTGCCAACACTTTATAATCAAATCAATCAAGATCCCGATTCAAGCAAATATAAGGGCAAGTTTGACGCATTGGCTGCCTTATTGAGTGGTGGATCGGCACTTCCGCCTGAAGTAAAGCGGAAATTTGAAGAACTAACGGATGCTTTGATAATAGAGGGATACGGCGCAAGTGAGACATCACCTATCGTGACGGGGGGTCCATTTCATAGATATAAGATTGGATCACCAGGGTTGCCAGTTTCTGATACTTTGATTAAAATCATGGATTTAGATGAGGGAACAAAGCGATTACCAATCTGCCCACATGCTAATTGTGACGAAGCCGACCCAGAAGAATGTGAAAAATATATAGGAGAGCTATGCTGTAGCGGCCCTCAAATAATGCTGGGGTATTATAATAAACCAAAAGCCACTGAAAGAGCATTAAGAAAAGATGATAAAGGTCGAATCTGGTATTATACCTCGGATATCTCCTGTATAGACGCTGAAGGATATCTGCACATTAAGGACCGAAAGAGAGATATGATAAAATATAAGGGCCACGGCGTGTTTCCCGCAGAAGTCGAAAATCTCATATATCAAAATCCTGCTGTGAACGAGGTGGGCGTTGTAGGTGCCCCGCACCCGTCAGGTGTGGGAGAAACCATAAAAGCCTTCATTTCCCTTAAGCCTGAATATGAAGGAAAGATCACAGAAGAAGAAATGATGGAATGGTGCAAGGATAACATCTCTCCGTACAAATATCCTCGTGAAATACAATTCATTGAAGAATTACCCAAAACCTTGGTTGGTAAGATAAAAAGAAGAGAATTAAAAGAAGAATAATCAATTGTGTTGATTATTTTTTTCCTTATTTTTTTTTATTATTTTATTGAAGAGTAATTGCTAGAAATATAATTTGTGATTTTAATTTTAAATTTATAAGATATCTAAATTTTTATACTTTAGTTGGAATATATATATAAGGATTAAGAGAAGAAAATTCAAATTGAAAGAATATAAGATAAATGAGTTTCTTTCATTAAGAGTGGAGGGTAACGAAACCCAAATTTATGTCAATGATAAATGGTTTATGCAATGTTCTTTCGTACTTCTTAACATTGAAAAACCGAAGTTAGAGCAATATAAAGATGCGGAGAGCATCGATGAGATAATAGATAGGTACAGCAGAGCGCACGAAAAAAGCAAGGCTATGTTGGATCCAGAAACAGAATTTTTTGCGCATTGCTCGAACTTACAGGCATGGGCGGACTACGACTACGACACTCGGTTGCTTGATATGAAGCTCGCATTCCCATTATTAAAAGAGTTAACCGATGCGGGCGATCCCATAGCAAGAAAAGTATTTGAAGAAGAAATAGTATTTCGATATTGTTCTGGATATAAGAATGTAGTGAGGTATCTCAGCCAACAACAATATTTAAAATATCTCTCGCTTGAAGGATTGGAAGAATTATTTTACAGATTTGAGGAACAAAAAATAAAATATCTCGATCTTAATCATCTTAACACAAAAACAATACCGCGAAATATTAAAAATTTAAATTCACTTGAAGTTCTTCATATAGCCGTAAGCAAAATTGAAATTCTTCCAAAGGAAATTTCAAAACTCAAAAATTTAAGAAAATTATTAATTCCATTTAATAAAATTAAAAAGATTCCCGAGGTAATTGGAGAATTAAAAAAATTAATCGAATTAGATTTTAATGATAATGAAATAGAAGAATTACCTAATTCAATTGCAAATTTAAAACAATTAGAAGTTTTAAATTTATCAAGAAATAAATTATCAGTTATTCCCGAAAATATTGGTGAATTAAAAAATTTAAAAGATATTCGTTTTGCAGAAAATCCCCTAAAATCTCTACCAGATTCATTTTCAAACTTAACTAAACTCGAAACATTATATTTCGATAATACAGAAATAAGAAAGATTCCCGAAGTTATTACTGAACTTAAGTCTCTTAAAAGACTAATTCTAGATGGGAATAAAATTCAGAAGCTGCCCCCAATAATAAAAAAATTGACAACTTTAACTCGATTAGATCTTTATAACAATTTGTTAGAAACATTACCTAAAGAATTGGAACATTTATCAACACTTCAATTATTAAATCTTAATAAAAATAAAATTAAAATATTTCCAAAAGTTATTTTATCTTTAAATTCTCTTATTGACTTAGATTTACAAAGAAATCAATTAAAAGAAATTCCCGAATCAATATGTACTTTGAGAAATTTAGTTTATATTAATCTCAGAGGGAACCAATTATCCATTATACCTAAATGTATCTTCGACTTACCGAATCTAAAATATATAGATATCAAAGAAAATTCAATTCAATGGGATTTACCGCAAAATAAAGGTTTAGAGAAAATATTATATAAAGCTAGAACAGAAGGGAATATAAAATTCGGAATGTAAAAAATAAAAATTAAGAAAAAAACCCTTTTTTATTAATAGGGTGAAATATGAAAATGAAGATCGAAAAATAATTCAATTAAAACGATCATTTCCATAGGTCTCCATCTATCAAGGTCATTTAATGATTTGTCAAAAAATCCATAGCCTTCATAATAGCTATCATAATAAGTACGAACTGGTTCAAGTTCTCCCGAACCCTTGTATTCATCGACTATATGTTCAAATTCATATTTATCAATATTATTGAGAATAAAATTCCTCAATGTATCATCATCAACTTCCTCAATTATACTCATAAAATAACCCTTTTCCTCTCTTGTAGGCATCCAACCAGAAAGCCTTTTACTCATTTGTTTATCATGAGGATCAACATATCCAAATAAAAAGGCTTCAATTTCTAATGCCATTCTGTTTGGATCGAAAATATCTGCACCTTCATCATTAAAGGGAACACACAATACCTTAAGATCCGTATGCTTTTGATATTCTAGACCATCAGCAATAAGTTGAGGATAAATCTCCAAGAAATCTGAGGCAATATTTCCTCCTGGATTAAATTTGTACCTTGGTTTATAATCAAGAATAAAAATAGTATCCCCATAACGTTCAACTCTATATTTAGACCATTGATTAGTTCCCGTTATATCAATCCTTCCCGTAATAATTTTATCATTGAATTTACCGAAATCTGGGTCTCCCATCCTTGTCTTGAATCTTGAAATGAAAGAATCTTCTATGGTTAAAACTCCTTGAATTTTTCCAGGAAAAGTTTGCGCCCAAGGATCCCAATCAGGATGACCTTTAATACCCTCAGCTCTTGCCAATTCGACCATGTCAGCTACAATTAGAGGTGGAATTGAAGGTCCAACTCCATACCCACAACGAGTTATAGGAGCATCCTTTTCTGAAATTAATTTTTTCTTAAAATCTTCTTTATATCCTCTCATAACATCTGATGAAAAGCTCTTCCCCTTTATGGAAAGTCCCTTATAATCAGAAGCACGAAGCTTAAGAATACCAGAAGATCTGGTAATCCTAGCAATTTCGTGCTGCCTTTGATATCCTTTTTTCAAGTATTCATTATAATCAACACTAAAGCCATAAGACTCGAAATCATTGGTAAGCGAATATTTAAGAAAATTATAGTGTTCTTTAATGAAGACATCCTTATATTTTTCTTGAAAAATTTCTAAGGTATCATAAGTTTCCTTATAAATGTCATATCTGAATTGATCTATCTCACTTATATATAATGGAATACCGTATCCTTCAGTAGAATATAGTGAAATTTCAGCAATATAAGAGCTCAATTTATCCGAAATAAGTTCATAAATATGTCGATCGGGTTTTTCAGAAATTAAAAATTCTTTTAATAAGCCATCATACATCTCATCTATAGTAAGCTCTTCAGAATTTTTATGAATACATTCGGCAGTAATCAAATCATTTAGCAAATCCAACTTTTCCTCAAAAAACTGTATGTATTCACTAGAACCCCCTTCCATTTTCTTTTCACCAAATGAGTGATTCCTCGTGCAATTCATTGAATTGTATTTCATTGAAGAATTACCCAAAACCTTGGTTGGTAAGATAAAAAGAAGAGAATTAAAAGAAGAATAATCAATTGTGTTGATTATTTTTTTCCTTATTTTTTTTTTTATTATAATCTTTAAATCTAGCAAGAGTGAGATTTCTATAAGTTTATTTTGATAAGAAGGTTTTAAATTAATATACAAAAAGAAGCAAGATGATACATAAAAACAACTAAATTCAGATGGAAGATTCTAATCATTTTACTGTAGGAAAGCTTTCAGATGAGTTATATGTTATCCAGGAGAATATTTCGTATGTTCATCCCATTTATACCAATGATCCATTAAATCTATACCTGCTTTTAGGAGAGCATAGCTCACTATTAATTGATACAGGATGTGGATTAGCCCCATTGAAACCTATTGTAGAGGGTATAGTTAAGGAAAGGGACTTGATTGTTATAAATAGTCATGCACATTGGGATCATATATTAGGGAATGAAGAGTTTGAAGAGGTTTATATTCACGAAAATGAGGCGGAAATAGTTTCTAACCCTTATAATTTAGCTTACCACAGAGATATTTTTGGAAAGCGTTATGGTAATAAAAACTTGGTAATTCCGCCATGTAATACTATAAAAACAATAAAGGATGGGGATATTTTCGATTTGGGAGGTAAAGATGTTGAAGTCATCCATGCGCCAGGACATTCTCCCGGATCAGTCTGCTTATTAACGAGCGAGAATAAACTATTCACGGGAGATGTAGCATATTATGGAGACCAATTCTTACCACGTAAAGAATTTATACCACGAGTGTTAGAAACCCTTTCAAATTTAATAAGCCTATGCAAAAAGAACAATGTAAATACCCTTTATCCTTCCCATCAAAAAACACCTTGCGGAATGAATCTACTTAAGGAGCTTTATGAAGGCGTTTCTAATATTGATCAATTATGGCACACAAGAAAGTTGCATAGTCACTTCTACTCTTGGATAATTAATGATCCGAAGCATAAAAGATTCAGATATTTAATATCAAGATTATAATAGATTAGCTATATTATTTCAAAAGATATAATAAAATATCTATCTTTCTTTTTTTTAAGATAAAAATTGTGCCATTTTTATATATATTTATGAATAACTTATTGCCTATTTATAATTCTTCCAAATGGAGTGATTATTTCATGGATATTAATAAAAAAGCAATAGTGGCCCTGACTTTATTATTAGTGGTTGCATATGGGCTTTCAATGGCGACAGCAGGAGTAAGTATGCCTGGCTGTACAGAGTCAGGGCCCTAAACAGCTAAGTTTTTATATATATAATTTTTTCTTTTTTTTATTTCATCTCTCTTAAATAAAAATAGATTAAAATCAATCGATTTGAATAGCTGAAAATTAGAGAATGTTTATTTCTATTATAAGAAATTTTTCCTATTTAACATATCGCTTAAGGAAAATTAAAAAAAATTAAGGTATAGTTAATCTATAAGAGCTAAAGAATTAAATTAAATCTTTTCTTGGTAATTTTATTAGTTCAATCGCGTGTTCTGGGCATCTGTGAAAACATACAGTACACCCCCCACAAGATTGTATGGTATTGATTGTAACTGCCTTCCCATCCTTATTGAATTGTCTTAATTTTAATGGACAAAAAGCAATACAAGTCCCGCAGGATTTACATTTTGATAATATAGTAACAGCCTTATAAAATATCTGAGATAATTCGTTTATTTTTTTTTGTAAATTTTTAGAGGCTTCTGGCATCTTTAAGTTCTTAATAATTAATTATATTTAAGAATTTTAAATAAAAGAAAAAAATTTCGAAAAATAAATAAAAAATAATTGATAATTCATTCGAAAAGTCTGTTTAAGAAATACGAGAGCACGCTTTTTTGAGAAGTTTTTCTGCTTCCTTAGTAAAACTAGTTATAATGTCATCAACATCACGTATATCATCAATTAAGCCAGCAGTCTGGCCTACAGGAATGGCTCCATCTTCTACATCACCCTCAGTATAAACAATTTCGTAGTGGTGGAGATCTTCAAGATATTCTTCCATGGTAAAGTCTTGTTCTTGATTAATTTTTTCCCTTTTAGAGATAACTTCTCCATGATGCAATGCATACTTATTTTTCAATAATCTTATTGGTCCAAATCCACCGGTAGTTAAGATTGTATCTCTGGCAGTCGCAGGGGGGATTAAAGCTTTATAATTCTCATGAAATTCGCTTTGATTTGATGCTATAAATCGAGTTCCCATTGCTACCGCATCAGCACCCATAGCTAAGCCCGCTGCAACCCCTTCGGGACTGGCATACCCTCCGCAGGTAACTAATAATTTTTCAGGATATTTCCTGGCCACTTGTTGGGTTAATACTAGGGTTGATATATTCTCATAACTCTGATGTCCTCCTCCTTCTATTCCAGTCGCTACTACCCCATCGCACTTAGATTCTACTATTTTATCAACCAACCATAAAGCAGGACCGACGTGAAAATGATACATATCGGGTGCTTTTTGTTTCCACATTGCTCCTGCTTTTCTTGGGCTTCCCGCACTGGTTAACCCATAGATTAATTGCTCTTTTAATCTTGGGTCTTTATCACGCCATTCGGGGATTTTTCGCAAAAGTATTTTATGATCTGTTTGTACCCGTGCCGTCCGAACATTAAATCCAAATGGCTTATCGGTATGCTCTACCACATAGTCTAATTGTTTTTTAAAATCTCTAATAGAACTTTTACCCATTAAAGTTACATGGCTTAATACCCCCAGCCCTCCTGCCTCAGAAGTAGCAACAGCTAATTCCGTAGTATAAAACGGACCCATAGGCGCACTAATGATGGGATATTTAATCCCCAATTTTTCTGTAATTCTAGTTTTAATCATTTACTATATCACTTTTTTAAATTATCACTTTTCATATTAGGAATATTCTTAATTCATAAATATAATACGATTTTAATATTAAAAAAGCTTTTTTTTAGCTTAAATTTTTGGCCTATTTCTTCCCATAATTTTTAAATTTTGAAAGAAATATTTTAAAGTTTCTAAACAAATACTAAATAATAAATAAAAAATAAATTAGATGAAAAAATGTGAAAATTCAAAATGCCTAAAGTAGCAATAATTGGAGTAGGAATTACACCTTTTAAAGCAAGATATATGGATAGAACATACTTTGAACTTGCATATGATGCGACAAAATTAGCTCTCGAAGATGCTAATAAGAACGATGCTAATATCACACATGAGGATTTAGAATCTACGGTTTACGGCATCTATAATGAATTGTTTGAGCGGCAGTTTATGCCTGACATCTTCACTAATAGTTATATTGGGATGAATGATAAACCAGGAACTCGTATCGCAAGTGGAGGAGCAACCGGTGGGTATACAGTACGAATGGCGTTTGCAGAAGTAGCCTCAGGATTATCAGACTTATGTCTTTGCTTAGGAGTAGAAAAATGTAATGATTGTTATGATGAACAAACTGGAACCACTACTCCAGAAGTACTGAATGCGATAGCATATTCAGCAGATATGACATACGAGTATCCCATGGGAATGCTAGCAGCGAGTTCATACGTTTCAATGGTAAATGCACATTATGAGGAATTTGGTAATCCAACAGAAGAACAAATGGCATTAGTAGGCGTTAAAAATCATGGTAATGCTATGCTTAATCCAAAAGCCCAATCACCTATGGAAATTACTGTACAAGATGTATTAAACTCAAGGATTATTTGTTATCCTTTTAAAATGTTAGATTGCTGCTTATATTCCGAAGCTTCAGCAGCTTTAATTTTAGCAAGTGAAGAGAAGGTGAAAGAACTTGGGGTCGAAAATCCCATATGGATTACAGGCGTGGGGGCAGCAAATACGGATTGTTTTATTGGAAATCGAGAAAGTATAGGTCGATTGTATTCAAATATTAATGCAGCTAAGGTAGCGTATAAGATGGCGGGACTAGATTATGATAAAATCAAAGACCAAATAGATGTTGCGGAATTGCACGATGCTTTTTCTGGTCAAGAAGTTATCTCATATGAAGAATTGGGATTTGTGCCTTTTGGAGAAGGAGGAAGATGGATAGAAGAGGGAGGACCTATGATAGATGGAGAATTGCCTTGTTGTCCTTGTGGTGGATTAATTGGATGTGGACATGCGGTGGGTGCAACTGGTATAATGTCAACTGGAGAAGCGGCACTTCAATTACGAGGTGATGCTGGAAAACATCAAGTCACAATTGAAAAGGGCAGAGGCATAGCTCATTCTATTGGAGGTCCTGGAGCTGCTTATGCTGCTATTATTGTAATGGCAAATGAGGAGGGATTAAAAGAACCATGAGTGAAGAAGAGTTACAAGCTCACGAAATTCGAGATAGGATTCATATTGATTATAAATATACCATGGGGGGTCAGAGCAAGTTTTTTATCGACCTCATGAATGAAAAGAAGCTTCAAGGTACAAAATGTACAAAATGTGGAAAAATATGGATGCCTCCGAGGATTGCATGCTCTGATTGTTATGCAGATACGGAATGGGTCGAACTCCCCCATACTGGAACTGTGGCTGTAAGTACAATAGTTTGGTACACAACTTCTGATTTTATTCAAAATGTGCCCTATGGGATAGCATTTATTAAGTTAGATGGTGCGGATACCGCACTAATGCAGGGAATTTTCTCAGAAAATCTGGTGCCTGCTAAAGTGAAAAAGGGGCAGCGAGTAAGAGCTGTTTTTAAGAGAAACGAAGAGCGACAAGGAAAGATGTATAACTTTTTCTTGGTTCGCG
>Ga0102944_1000638_pt1 | contig 25951 bp, 22 predicted proteins | sample SalPonD_shore_MG_FD_78172 | JGI IMG/M metagenome (GOLD analysis project Ga0102944, IMG submission 78172) | Salt pond soil microbial communities from South San Francisco under conditions of wetland restoration - Salt Pond MetaG... | ecosystem: Environmental > Aquatic > Marine > Intertidal zone >...
AAAAATTGAAAAGGGGTGTTTCCCGTGTTCACGGGAAGCTGAGAGCATACCCATTGAACCTGATCTGGATAATGCCAGCGGAGGGAGACTCAGGAAATTGAAAAGGCCGTTTCTCCTTTCGGGGAAACGGCTTTTTTCGTTTACGAGGGGAGGAGCACACGATGTCACAATCGGATTTACCACAGGTCGGAAAAGTCTCTGCACGCATATTCGATGAGATCATACTGCCCCAGCTGGGGCAAAAACGGGACGACGTATTGGTTGGGCCCCGGCATGGGGTGGATATCGGGGTCGTCGATTTGGGAAACGGACAGGTGATGGCCATGAGCACCGACCCGGTATTCATCGTTCCTCCGTACGGTTGGGAGCGCTCCGCCTGGTTCGCCGTCCACATCCTGGCCTCGGACACTTCGGTATCGGGGCTGCGGCCGACCCACATGACCATCGATCTGAATTTGCCGCTGGGCGTGGAACGAGAGCAACTGGAGGTCATGTGGTCGGTGATTCACCGGGAGAGCAAAAAAATCGGCATGTCCATTGTTTCCGGCCATACCGGCCGGTACGAGGGCTGTAACTATCCCATGGTCGGCGGGGCCACGGTGTTCGCTATCGGCCCCGGGGATCAGTACGTCACTCCGGAGATGGCCCGGCCGGGCGACCGGGTGATCATCACCAAGGGCGCGGCTATCGAGGCCACCGGGCTGTTTGCCGTCACCTTCCCCGACCGGGTGGCTGCCGAGTATGATGAGGCCACGGCCCGGGCGGCAGAGGAGGTGTTCTGGCAGATGTCGGTAGTGGAGGATGCCCTCACTGCAGCGAGTGTGGGGGTACGTGAGAGCGGCGTGACGGCGATGCACGATGCCACGGAATGCGGGATCTGGGGCGGACTGGCGGAAATCGCCCAGGCTTCCGATGTGGGATTGGTAATCGAGAAGGACGAAATCATCCTGCAGGAAGCCGCCGAAAAAGTCTGCAGGATGTTTCACATTGACCCTTTCACCTCCATCAGCGAGGGGACCCTGATTTTGACCTGTACACCGGAGACGAGTTCGGACATTCTCGCCCGGCTGGGGGACCAGGGTATCCCCGCCAGTGTGGTGGGAGAGGTAGTGGAGGCGGAACAGGGGACCAAATATTTCGAAGACGGCACCGAACATCTGCTGGTCCATCCCGAGGTGGATCCGTTCTGGGTGGCTTTCGGGAAAGCGGCGGAAGGAGAGGAATGAACGCAGAAAGTATCCGGCACTGGCGGCTGTACGTGATCACCGACGAGGCGCTCTCCGGACATTCGCATCCGGAGGTGGCCCGGGCGGCGATTGCGGGTGGAGCGGACGTGATTCAACTCCGGGACAAAACCGCCACGTCCCGGAAGTTGTTCCGGACCGGCAGGGAGCTGGCCCGGCTCGGACGGGAGACCGGGGTGCCGTTCCTGGTGAACGACCGGGTGGATATCGCCCTCGCAACCGATGCGGACGGCGTGCACCTGGGGCAGGAAGATCTGCCGGTCCCTGTCGCCCGGGAGTTACTGGGGGCGGAGAAGATGATCGGTTGTTCGGCCGCCACGCTGGAGGAGGCCGTGGAGGCGGAACGGGCCGGCGCTGATTACCTGGGGGTGGGACCTATTTTCGAGGCACGCACCACCAAGCCCGATGCCGGCGTACCGGTCGGTTTGGAACTCCTTACCGAGATCCGGCACCGGGTCCGGCTGCCGTTAATAGCCATCGGCGGGATTACCCGCCGGAACGCCCGGGCGGTGATCCGGGCCGGGGCGGACGGCGTGGCGGTGATCTCGGATATCGTCGCCGCGCCGGACATCCGCCGGGCCGCCGCTGAAATGCAGCGCCTCCTGAAGGAAGGAAAAACGTAACCATGGGATTACCATGACAATAAAGGAGCAATGGGGATGAAACGAGTATGCACCATCGCGGGCTCTGACAGCGGCGGCGGCGCCGGCATTCAGGCGGACCTGAAAACCTTTGCGGCTTTCGGGACCTTCGGGATGTCCGCAATTACGGCGGTGACCGCTCAGAATACCGTGCAGGTGAAGGCCGCCTATGAACTGCCGCTGGAAATCATCCGACAGCAGATAGAAGCCGTGGTCACCGACATCGGGGTGGATGCGGTCAAGACCGGGATGCTGTCCAGCGCCAAGGTGGTGGAACTGGTGGCCCGGTCAGTGCGGGCGTTCGAATTGCCGAACCTGGTGGTGGATCCGGTCATGATCGCTAAAAGCGGCGATCCGTTGCTGGCGCCGGAAGCCCGGACCACCATGAAAAAGCAGCTCATTCCCCTGGCGACGGTCATCACCCCCAATCTGCACGAAGCGCAGGTCCTGGTTGGCTACGAGATTCATTCGCTGGAGGACATGGAACGGGCCGCCCGGGACCTCCACCGGTTGGGTTGTGGATGGGTGGTGGTGAAGGGCGGACATCTGGAGAAGGCCGGGGAGGCCGTGGACGTAATCTTCGACGGAGAACGACTCTACCGGGAGCAAAGCGAATACATCCGGACACAGAATACTCACGGAACAGGCTGCACGTTTGCTTCGGCGATTGCGGCCGGCCTGGCTAAAGGATACACCCCCCTGGAGGCCATCCGGACCGCGAAACGGTTCATTACCGAAGCCATCCGCGGGGGCTTGCCCCTGGGGAGGGGCCATGGGCCCGCCAATCATCTGGCAGGTGTCTCTTCTCCATGGATGTAGCCGGCACACAGCCACCACTGACTTCTCCGGGCGGCCGGGGACACGAAGGGAGTGTCACATGAGTTTCACAGAAACACTCTGGGAGCAAATATCCCCCCTGTATTCGTCGATACTGGATCATGCTTTTATCCGGCAGCTGGCGGCGGGAACGCTTTCGCCGGAGGTATTTAAATTCTATCTGCAGCAAGACGCCCGGTACCTGGATGACTTTTCCAGGGCCCTGGCTATCACCGGTACCAAAGCGCCGGATTCCACCCAGCTGCTCCGGTTTCTCGAGTTCGCCCGGGGGGCGATCGTCACCGAGCGGGCGCTGCACGAATCGTATTTTCAGGAATTTGATGTTCAGCCGGGCGCGGAACGGTCACCGGCGTGTTTCAGTTACACCAATTTTTTACTGCTCACCGCCTGCCGGGCGAGCTACGAAGTGAGTGTGGCGGCCCTGCTGCCCTGTTTCTGGATCTACCGGGAAGCCGGACTGCACATTCACCGGGAAGCGACGCCGGACAATCCCTATGCCCGGTGGATAGAAACCTACGCCGGAGAGGAGTTCGGTGAGGCCGTGGAGCAAGCCATTGACACCACCGATCGGGTAGGGGAACAAGCCTCCACCAGGCAAAAAGCGGCCATGCTGGAACATTTTGTGATCTCCGGCCGGCTGGAATGGATGTTCTGGGACAGTGCCTACCGGCTGGAAAGGTGGAAGCCGTGAACCGAATGAGCCGATCCCAGGAGGGCGGAACCTAGCCCGATGAGGTGTTGACGCGGGGAGCAGCGAAATATAGCGCCCCGACTTACGAACCGAACCAACGGATAGTTTTGAATCGAGGAAACACTCAAAGGAGTATAGAATGCGGAAGTTTTTCATATTGAGCATATTGATATTGGCCGGGATGTCCGGCCTCCGGGCCCAGACCAGGATTGAGGGGACCGTGACGGACCGGGAAACCGGACGGCCCCTCCAGGGGGTGAACCTGGTTTTGCAGGACAGCGATCTGGGGGCCGCCACCGATGCCAACGGCGAGTTCCTGATCACCGGAGTCCCGTCCGGTACATATACCCTGGAGGCCAGCCACATCGGCTACCGGGATACCAGCCGGACGGTGCGGGCCGCCGGGGGATTGCGCCGGGTGGCGCTCCGGCTCACCCCGACGGCCCTGCGCGCACCCCAGGTGATCGTGGAGCCGACCCGGGCCAAAGAACGGGAGACCCCGGTGACCTTCTCTTCCCTGAGCGAAGAGGACCTGGAATACCGGGATCAGACCAAGGATATCCCGTTGATGCTCTCCGATTTGCCCTCTACTAAGACCTACTCGGAAACCGGCACCGGCATCGGGTACAGCTATCTGAATATCCGGGGATTTGACCAGCGGCGCATTTCGGTGCTCATCAATGGGATCCCCCAGAATGACCCCGAAGATCACAATGTCTATTGGATTGACTTTTATGATCTGGTGGGATCGCTCAAAGATATCCAGGTGCAGCGAGGCGCCGGGACCGCCTTCTATGGCCCGGCGGCTATCGGCGGAAGCGTGAATCTGGTGACGCAGAATTACTCACGCGAGCCTACTATGACGCTCCAGACTCAGTACGGCAGCTATAACACCAGGAAATTCAGCCTGGAAGGGAGCAGCGGATTGCTGGGCAAGCACTGGATCGGATACGGCCGGGTCACCCGGATCACGTCCGATAATTACCGGGACTGGTCCTGGATGGATTTCTGGCGGTACTTCGGCGGTATCGGCTACTTCAGCAAGTCCCAGATCCTGAAAATCCAGACCTATGGCGGTCCCCAGCGGGACGGGCTGGCCTACTACGGGATCCCGAAGGAGTATATTCAGGACCGGGAGTTGCGAACGACCAATTACAGCAGTGCCACCCAGGATCAGGAATGGTTCAACCAGCCCCACGTCGAGGTCCTGCACCAGTGGCAGCTGAGCGATCACCTGACCATGAACAACACCCTGTATTTTATCCGGGGGTATGGTTACTTCGACTACGACGGGTCCTGGGCGCCGCCGTCCTATTACCGGCTGCCGCAGGAGTCGCTGCTGCCGGGGGATTGGGCGGACAGCCTGGGGACGGTTTCCATGGCGTCCAATACCATGATCCGGGCCTACGTGGATAACCGGCAGGTCGGGTTGCTGCATAAGTACAGTTGGGATCACGCCAACGGCACGCTGACGGCCGGCATCTCGCTCCGGGGACACCAGTCGCTGCACTGGGGCCGTCTGCAGGAAAGTGACGGTCTGGTGCTGGCCGATACCGTCAACAGTAGCACCCGGACGGTATCCCTGGGAGATCAATACGTGGGATCCGCCGGGAATAAATACTACCGCTACAACGCCGGGAAAACCATCTCGTCTCTCTTCGCCCATGAGAGTTACGCCCTGGCGCCCAACACCACGCTGCTGGCGGACGTCCAGCTGACCCGGAAACAGTACCGGTTTTTGAACGAGAAGTATCTGAACCACTCCTTCGATCTTCCTTATTATTTCGTAAACCCCCGGTTGGGAGTGAATGTGAATTTCACTGCCGCCTGGAACGGGTATGTCAACATCTCCCGGACCACCCGGGAACCCCGGTTGAAAAACTACTACGATGCGGCCGAGGCAAGCCAGCCTTCCTACTGGGGGCCGGTCACGCCACAGTTCGGGCAGAACCGGGACGGGTCATACGACTACGGCAGCCCGTTGGTGCATCCGGAAACCCTGTACGATTTCGAACTGGGAGCCGGCTACCGGACTTCGGGTGTTCGGCTGAACGGGAACCTTTATTACATGGATTTCCGGAATGAGATCGTCAAGAACGGACAGCTGGATCGGTTCGGCCAGCCCATCACCGGGAATGCCGAACGGACCCGGCATTATGGCGTGGAATTGTCCGGGGAGATCCGGGTGCTGCCGGACGTCCGGATCGGCGGCAACGCCTCCTTCTCCAGAAACCAGTTCGTAAAGTTCACCAGCTTCGGCTGGGAGGCGTCCCAAAACCTGGACGGCAATACCCTGGCCGGCTTCCCGGGAGCCCTGGCCAATCTCCGGTTGCAGTACACCCCCCGCCAGCTGTTTGCGACACTGGAGGGGAAATACGTTGGGAAACAGTATACCACCAACCTGGAGGATGACGGCCCGGTGGTGGACCCCTATACCGTGTGGAATGCCCGGGTGGGATACCGGCTGCCGGTGAGCGGGACCGAATTGCGGATGAGCCTGAGTGTGAATAACCTGTTCGACACCCTGTACGCCACCCACGGCGAGGGGACGGATTTCTTCCCCGGCGCACCGCGGAATTACTCCTTCGGATTACAGTTTACCATGTAACCCGACGATCGTCGTTTTTCGGAACACTGTGGGCAAATGAGGCGCTCCTGTTCACCCGGGGGAGCGCCTGCCCGCAATGATCATCATTGGAGAAGAGTTTTTTGCACCGTGGCAGGGATTGGGTGAGTGGAGCTCCCGCAGGGATCCCGGTTCTCCGATGATTCACTTCACTGGTCTCATCCATCAGAAACGGTCAAAATTTGCCCCGGAACGAAGAAGTGGGGTGCAAAAGTCTGCCAAAAGTCGTACTATTGCACCTTGATAAATCGGATTGTCAGCCGTGAGAAGCGAGAGGGGGCGATATGGATTTTGTGCCGTTAGGCGACACCGGGCTGAAGGTGTCGGGTCTGTGTTTCGGCACCATGTCTTTTGGCGGGATTGCCGACGAGAAGACCAGTGAAAAAATGTTCCGACAGTGCCGGGAGGCCGGCATCAATTTATTTGACTGCGCCAACGTGTACGAAGACGGCCGCTCCGAAGAGATCCTGGGGCGCCTGATCGCCGGGCAGCGGGATGAGGTGATCATCACCAGCAAAGTCTATTTTCCGGCCGGCGAGGACATCAACGCCCGGGGCGGATCCCGCCGGCATATCATGCAGCAGGTGGAGCAGAGTCTGCGGCGCCTGCAGACGGAGTATCTCGATATTTATTTTCTGCACCGGTTCGATCCGGAAACACCGCTGGTGGAAACCTTGCGGGCCCTGGAAGACCTGGTCCGGCAGGGAAAGATCCTGTATCCCGCCGTCAGTAATTTCGCCGCCTGGCAGGTGATGAAAGCGCTGGGAATTGCCCGGGCCCGGGATTGGGTGCCGGTGATGGGGATTCAACCCATGTACAATCTGGTGAAGCGCCAGGCGGAAGTGGAGATCCTGCCGCTGGCGGCGTCCGAGCACCTGGCTGTGCTGCCGTACAGTCCGCTGGGCGGGGGCCTGCTGACCGGCAAATATGAAACGGAGAAACGCCCGGAGAGCGGGCGCCTGGTGGAAAACGAGATGTACCAGTACCGCTACCAGGCTCCTTCCAATTATGAGATTGCCGAACGCTTCGCCCGGTTCGCCGCCGAGGAAGGGTACCGGCCCGCGGCCCTGGCCGTGGCCTGGGTGGCCAGCCATCCGGCCGTGACCGCCCCGCTGATCGGCGCCCGGAACCCGGAGCAGCTGGCGGAAAGCCTGGAAGCCGCGAACATCGATATGACCCCCGATCTCCGGCAGGCGCTCTCTGATCTGTCACCCGAGCCGCCGCCCGCGACAGACCGCACGGAAGAAAAAACGGGGTACCGGTACAAACAGCGGTAAACGGAATATAAAAGAAGGGATAGACCGCATGGAATATCGTACGCTGGGACAGACCGGGATGGAGGTCTCGGTCCTCGGCTTCGGGGCGTCATCCCTGGGCGGAGTCTTTCACAAAATTGATGAACAGGCAGGCATCCGGGCCACCCGGCTGGCCCTGGAGAAGGGAATCAACTATATCGACGTGTCTCCCTATTACGGGTTGACCACGGCGGAAAAAGTACTGGGCCGCGCCCTGGAGGGCGTGCCCAGAGATACCTATTATCTCTCGACCAAGGTGGGGCGGTACGGCAACGACCCGGAGGAGGGGTTCGACTTCAGTGCGCAGCGGGTGACCGCCAGCGTGGACGAAAGCCTGTCCCGGCTGGGACTGGAGTCCGTCGACCTGGTTTTCTGCCACGATATCGAATTCGGCGACCTGGACCAGGTGGTGAACGAAACCATCCCGGCCCTGCGCACACTCCGGGAGCAGGGGAAAGTCCGGTTCATCGGCGTAAGCGGCTATCCGCTGAAGGTTTTCACAGAGGTGATCGAACGGACGGAGATCGATTGCATTCTGTCGTATTGCCGGTATTCACTCAATGACACCGGGTTGGAGAAGTTGTTCCCTTTCCTGCGGGACAACGGGGTGGGGGTAGTGAACGCCTCTCCCCTGTCCATGGGATTGCTGACGCAGCGGGGCGCCCCGGACTGGCATCCGGCCTCGGAGGAGATCCGGACGGCCTGTCAGCGGGCCGCCCGGTATTGCGCCGATCAGGGCGAGAATTTGTCCAAACTGGCCATCCGGTTCTCCACCGGTAATCCGCAAGTGCCCACCACCCTGGTCAGCACCGCCAATCCGGAGCACATCGAGCAGAATATCCGGTGGCTGGAAGAACCGGCGGACGGGGAACTGCTGGCCAAAGTCCGGGAGATCCTGGCGCCGGTGCAGAACCAGGCCTGGCTGTCAGGGCGGCCCGAAAACAACTGAATCCCCGGGAGAGGAAATAACGGGAACCGCAGATCGCGAGGATGGAAGACATGAAGGCGTTTGTTATTTCGGAACCGAAGACCACCCACACCACAGACATCCCCGTGCCGTCCCCCGGCCCGGAAGAGGTCCTGCTGCAGATTCGCACCATGGGGTTGTGCGGCACGGACCTGAATATTTATCGGGGAACGAATCCGCTGGTGTCCTACCCCCGGATCCCGGGCCACGAGATCGGGGCGACCATCCGGGAAATCGGGGAGGAGGTGCCGGGGCAATTCGCCACTGGCATGCCGGTCGCCGTGTATCCGGGGACGCATTGCGGAGAGTGCTCCGCGTGCCGGCAAGGGCGCTACAACTGCTGCCGGAACAACCAGATATTCGGCGTGCAGCGGGAGGGGGCGTTCACAGAGTACGTCGTGGTACCGTATAATAAACTCTATCCCTCGGCTTCCCTTTCTCCCAGGGAACTGGCCTTGGTGGAGCCGCTCGCCGTGGGCGTGCATGCCGCCGGCCGGGCCGAAGTACAGGGGGACGAAGATCTCGTGGTGTTCGGATGCGGGATGATCGGCCTCAGCGTGATCGCGGCCGCGACCGCGGAAGGCGCCCGGGTGATTGCCGTGGATATCGACCGGCAGAAACTCGCCGTCGCCGAAAAAGCAGGCGCGGCCGAATGTGTGGATGCGTCCGGCACCGACCTGCATGACGCCCTCCGCAGCCTCACCAGGGACGAAGGCCCGTTGGTGGCCGTCGAAGCGGTGGGCCGGCCCGAAACCTTCCGGCAGGCAGTGGAGGAAGTGGCGTTCGCCGGACGCGTGGTGTACATCGGGTACGCCAGCCGGCCCGTGGAATACGATACCTCGCTGTTTGTGAAAAAAGAACTGGATATCCGGGGATCCAGGAATTCCATGCCGGTGGATTTCGAACAGGCGATCCGGCTCCTGGAGCAAGGCCGGATCCCGGTGGATGCGATCGTCACGAAGACCGTTCCCTTCGATCGGATCGGGGCGGTCCTGGCGGATTGGGACGCCCGGCCGCAACAGGTGACGAAGATCCAGGTGCAGGTTTCGTGAGCAGCGCGACACTCCGATGAAACCGGGCGTAACGAGAACCTTCGTGGCGCGGCGACGTGGTTCCGCACCGGGGAATTTTCCCATGATTTCACGCGAAATTTTCTTTATAATTCTGGCATGCGAGGAACAGTATTTTTGTCCACAGCCCGGCCAGCAATTCCGGTTTACAGCGTCGTCTCTGCGCTGAACCGGAGGCACTAACCGCAGGAAGGAAATCCGGTGGCACCACACACTCTCTACCTTGTTGATGGTTCGGCCCTCGCGTACCGGGCCTACTATGCCTTCATCCGGAATCCGCTGACTACCACCGACGGCCGGAACGTCTCCGCCATCTTTGGCTTCACGAATTCGCTGTTGAAAATTTTACGGGATGAGCATCCCGACTATATCGCCGTGGTCTTCGATACGCCCGAGAAGACCTTCCGGCATGAAAAATATCCGGAGTATAAGGCCACCCGGGAGAAAATGCCCGAGGAAATGGCAGACCAGATCAGCGATTTGAAGAAGATGAGCGAACTCATGGACATCCCCATCATCGAGTATCCGGGATACGAGGCGGATGACGTGATGGGCACCCTGGCCAACCTGGCGGAGGAGGAAGAGGTGGACACCTATCTGGTGACCGGGGACAAGGATTTCGCCCAGCTGGTCAACGAGCGCATTTTGCTGTACAACACCTCCGGTTCCGGCAGCGATCCCACCATTCTGGATCGGGAGGGCGTCAAGGAAAAGTACGGGGTGTACCCCGAACAGGTGATCGACTACATGGCTCTGATGGGCGACAGCAGTGATAACATCCCCGGGGTGCCCGGCATCGGAAAGAAGACCGCGAAAAAATTGATTGACCAGTATGAGACCCTGGACAACGCATTGGAGCATGCGGAGGAGATCTCCGGGAAACGAGCCCGGGAAGGATTGCTGGAGAACCGGGACCAAGCCAAGCTTTCCAAGGAACTGGTGACCATCAAGACCGACTCCCCGGTGGAAGTGGATTTTCACGATCTCAAGTGGCATGATTTTCACTACGAGGAACTCATCGAATTTTGCCGGGAGTTGGAATTTTTCTCGATGGTCGATCAGTTCGAGGAATTCCGGGAGGGCGGCCGGGCTTCGGATCCGAAAGAATACCGGGCGGTGACTTCTCTGAAAGAACTGGAGACGGTGGTGAACGAATGCGCCGGGCGGGACCTGGTGTCGGTGGATCTGGAGACCACTCATACCGATCCCATGCGGGCGGACATCGTGGGGGCGGCCATCGCCTGGGAGCCGGATGCCGGGGTGTATGTGCCGGTGAAGTACGCCGGATCGCAACACGGTGAATCCCGGGGCATGACCGCGGATTTGTTGAACGGCGACGATCTGGCACGCGCTCTCCCTGTCGATGATGTTCTCAAAACCCTGGCGCCCCTGTTCCAGCCCGACGCAGCCGGTATCACCGGGCAAAATATCAAGTATGATCTCCTGGTGTTGAAACGGCACGGAGTGGAAATCCCCAACGTGGTTTTCGACACTATGATTGCGGCCTACCTGCTCAAGCCGGAGGCCCGGAGTTATAAGGAAGATTATCTCAGCCTGGAATATCTCGGCTACCAGATGCAGCCCATCGAGGAGCTCATCGGGAAGCGGGGCAAAAACCAGAAAACCATGGCGGAAGTGCCCATCGATCAGGTGACGCCCTACGCTGCGGAAGACGCCGACATCGCCCTGCAGCTGACCGGAATCTTGCAGCAGAAGTTGCGGGACAATGCGCTGGAGACGCTGTTCAAAGAAATCGAACTGCCGCTGATTCATGTGCTGGCCGAGATGGAATACCACGGGGTGTACGTAAACCGGGAGTTTCTGCAGAAGATGTCGGCCGATCTGCAGCAGGAACTGGAACGGCTGGAGGGCCAGATATTCGCGGCGGCCGGGAAGGAATTCAATATCAACTCGCCCCAGCAGCTCTCCACCATCCTGTTTGAGGAGTTGGGACTGCCGCCGGTGAAACGGACCAAGACCGGGTATTCAACCAACGCCCAGGTGCTCACGGAATTGCAAAAACTGCACGTGCTGCCGGGAATGGTGCTGGACTACCGGGAGGTGGCCAAACTGAAATCCACTTACGTGGACGCCCTGCCGGCCTTGATTCACCCGGAGACCGGCCGCATCCACAGCAGTTTTAACCAGACCGTGGCCGCCACCGGCCGGCTCAGCAGCAGCGACCCCAATTTCCAGAACATCCCTATCCGGACGGAACAGGGGCGGGCCATCCGCCACGCCTTCGTCCCGGAGAATCCGGAAAACTCCATCCTGGCCGCGGACTACTCCCAGATCGAGCTGCGCCTGATGGCGGAACTCTCCGGGGATGAGACCCTTACCCGGGCGTTTCAGAACCAGGAGGATATTCACACCGCCACGGCTGCGGTGATCTTTGACGTGACGCCGGAAAACGTCACTCCGGACATGCGCCGGAAAGCCAAGGTGGTGAACTTCGGCATCATGTACGGGGCCGGGCCGTATCGCATGTCCAACGAGCTGGCGATATCGGTGGAGGAAGGCCGGGAACTGATCGATAATTATTTTAAAAAGTACCCCGGGATAAATCACTATATCACCCGGACCCTGGCGGAGGCCCGGGAGAACAAGTATGTCTCCACCTTGCTGGGCCGGAGACGCTACCTGCCGGATATCGATGCGGCCAACCGGAACGTCCGGGAAAGCGCCGAACGGGCTGCCATTAACATGCCGATCCAGGGCACGGCCGCCGATATGATCAAACTGGCGATGATCCAGGTGCAACAGGAGATGGAGCGCCGGGATATGCAATCCCGGATGATCCTGCAGATCCACGACGAACTGGTGTTCGAGGTGGCGGCAGACGAATTGGAGGACCTCCGGGGGCTGGTGAAGGAGGTCATGGAGGGGGCGTTGACCATCAGCGTACCCATCCGGGTGGATATCGGCGTGGCGAAAGACTGGTATGATGCGCATTAGAAACGGATCCGGATCCGGACGCACACGTGGCGGCCGGCCGGTACGAACCGAATTGACTGGCTGAACCGATGGCACCTGTCGAACAAACAGATTTTCTGGTAATCGGATCGGGGATCGCCGGCCTCTCTTTTGCGCTGAAGGCCGCCGAACTGGGCACGGTGACGATCGTGACTAAAAAGGAGCACAGGGACAGCAATACCAATTACGCGCAAGGCGGGATCGCCTCGGTGTGGGATCCCCGGGATTCCGTCGATCAACACGTGCGGGATACGTTAAACGCCGGCGCCGGCCTCTGTCGGCGGGAAGCGGTGGAGGTGATGGTTCGGGAGGGGCCGGACCGGGTGCGGGAGCTCATCGAGTGGGGTGTGCGGTTTACCCGGGAAAACGACACACCCGACCATTATGCGCTGTCCAGAGAAGGCGGCCACTCCATGGCCCGCATCCTGTATTACCAGGATATCACCGGCCACGAGATCGAACGGGGGTTGATTGCGGCGGTCACGGACAACCCCAACATCACGGTGCTGGACAATCACATGGCCGTGGATTTGATTACCGAACACCATACCCGAAAAGCGGATAAGGTGGACGGGCTGCACTGCTTTGGCGCCTACGTCCTGGATCGCACCACCGGCCAGATCAATCCGTATGTCACCGGTGCGACGCTCCTGTGCAGCGGTGGGGCGGCCCGGGCGTATCTCCACAGTACCAACCCGCCCATCGCTACCGGTGACGGCATCGCCATGGCCTACCGGGCCGGGGCTGTGTTGGCGAATCTGGAGTTTATTCAGTTTCATCCGACATTATTTTATAATCCCCAGCATGAGTCCTTCCTGGTCTCCGAGGCCGTTCGGGGCTTTGGCGGACGGTTGTTGACCGTTTCCGGGGAGCGGTTCATGCCGAAATACGACGAAAAAGCCGAGCTGGCTCCCAGGGATGTGGTGGCGCGCGCCATCGACCAAGAGATGAAGAAGAGCGGGGATCCCTATGTGCTGCTGGATATCACCCACCGGCGTCCCGGGGAAGTGCGGGAACGCTTCCCGCATATTTACCGGCATTGTCTGGAGCATAAATACGATATGACCAAAGAGCCGATTCCGGTGGTGCCTGCGGCGCATTACGTATGCGGGGGTGTGAATACCGATCTCCGGGGCAAAACAAATATCGACGGCCTGTTTGCCATCGGGGAAGTTGCCTGTACCGGGGTGCATGGCGGCAACCGGCTGGCCAGCAATTCCCTGCTGGAGGCCGTGGTGTATGCGCATCGGGCATTTCTGACCCTCCGGGATGATGACCGGCAGACGCTGTCACCGCCGGTGGAGGATATCCCGGAATGGGAGGATACGGACACGGAAAACCCCGAGGAATGGGTGCTGGTCAGTCATGATAAACGAGAGATCCAGGAGCTGATGTGGGATTACGTCGGCATCATCCGGAGCGATATCCGGCTCGAACGGGCCATGCGCCGGGTGCTGGTGGTGAACCAGGAGGTGGAAGAATTTTACCGCCGGACCAAGGTCTCCACTCCGTTACTCGAATTGCGGAATATGGCGGCGGTGTCCTACCTGATGATCCGGTCGGCCCTGGAACGAAAAGAGAGCCGCGGACTCCATTATAATACCGATTACCCGGAACCTCGTGAGTCCGAACGACACGATACGTTAATCCAGCGCCATTCCCGGCCCTGGAACACGGTCAAGTAAATACCGGTGGGAAATCGGCAAGGAACCTCTTATATTAATGGCTTTTAAAGCGAGTAGAAGGTATGGAAGCATCAATTGCCCTGAAAAATATTACCAAGCGATACGGTGAGACCACGGTTCTCCGGCAGATTAGTTTCGGCATAGAAAAAGGGTCGGCGCTCTGCCTTGTCGGGCCCGGTGGCGCCGGGAAATCGGTACTGGTGCGCATTATGACCGGCATTACCTTGCCGGATGATGGCAGTGTCTACATCCACGGAATGGCAATGCACGAACATCTCCGCCAGGTGCGGGGATTATACGGCTATCTCCCGGAGAATAACGGGCTGAATCCGAATTGGAGTCTGCTTCATAACCTCCGGCTGCACGGCGTCGTATCCGGGATGACGACCAGAGCCGCCACCGGGCGCATTATGGAACTGGCCGAACAATTTCAGGTGTTGGAGTACATTCACGATTTTCCGGATGAAATCTCACCCAGTATTGTCAAGCGGGCCGCCTTCATCCGAACGATTCTCCCGGATCCGCCGATTCTGTTTCTGGACGAACCGACCACCGGGACCGATTATCCCACCAAGAAGCGCATCTGGGACTATATCCTGGGCCACCGGGGGCAAAAGACCATCCTGGTAACCCTGCGGGATCTTGCCGAAGCCCAGGAGTATGCCGATCGGATCGTGGTGATGGACGAAGGGCGGATCATTACGGACGGCACCCCCGATAAACTGCTGGCCGATGCCGCCCGGAGCACGGAGTACGTCCTGCTATTTGCTCATGCCACCCCCGATCATTATCAACGCCTCCGGGCACATGAGGCCGTCGTGGATATCGAACAGGAAGAAAATACGTTCACACTCCTGTTGAAAGAACCGGAAGCCTATCAGGAGATCCTGGATACCTTCGGGAAGGACATCGTCAATTCCCGGGTCAAGAAATTAACCCTGAATGAGGTGTTTTTCGAACTTCCACACATTGACCAGGGTATCTAAATGCGAAAATATATTGCTGTTATTTATCAGGAATTTTATCAAACCCTGCGCCATCCCTCCCGGGGAATCATCCCCGTCTTGTTTTACGGCTTATTCGCTTACCTGGGGGTTGCCCTGGGGTACACCGAGTTAGTCACGTCCATCGCTGGAGTCCCTGCCGTCCACTGGATGCTTCCCGGATTAGTCATATTCAGCGTGGTGATTCTTGCCTATCAACACGGTCTGTGGCGGTTAATCGAAAAGGATTCCCAGGGATACCTGGCGCACCTGCGGAGCACGACCGCCGGCGACGGCGTACTGATCGGGGCCTATTTGGTAGCGGCCGTCCTGCGGGCCTTACTCAAGTCCGCACTGGTTGTGGTGTTGTTCTGGATCCTGTGGGGGGGGATCGGGCCGTTGGTGGACTGGTTGATTCTCTTCGGGATAGCCGCCGTTGCCGGGATCTTCTGGGCCGGATTGGGGATGAGCCTGGCGCTTCTGCTGAAAAAAGCATCACTGAATAGCCACATCCTGTTAGAGTTTATTGTTCCGGTGCTGCTATTCTCCGGGATGCTGTACCCCATCGATTTTTACCCGGCCGCCATGGCCACGGTGGTGTCCGTACTCCCGTCCGCCCAGGCGTTTGCACTGGCACGCGTGCCGTTCGGCATCGGGGAATGGAATCTCTGGTTGGGGCTGGGGCTTTGCCTGTGGAGTCTTCTGGGCATCCTGCTGGCGTTGCTCAGTTTCAAGAGGGAACGAAGAGCCTGAGGATGCCGGCGGCTGGCAAAAGGCCCCCCGTTACGGAACCGCCGGGGCAAAATCCGGGGTTCCCGGTTTCCGGAAATGATGATAACCTGCCAAAGATGGTAACTCGCGAAGAGAGGTTTCGGGAAGAATTCGAAGGTGAAATTCGCGTATTTCCTTTGTTCATGCGGTTTGAGAGGCATTTTTCACTTGACTTTTAACCGGCTTCTCGCAATTTTCATGTATGTCAAAGGGTAATACCAATCTGTTTACGGAAAAACTGCCCGAACGCTATCCAGCAATCAATATATTTGGGTAAAAATGTTCCAGAGGTATCGCTCTCTTGGCTGAATCCAATGGCACATATAACAAGAACAGAACAAACACGTTAGGAGGTTGGGTATGAACAAATCTGAATTAGTGGATCAGATTGCTCAGAAGGCTGATCTCTCCAAAGCCGCGGCAGAAAGAGCGCTTAATGCTTTTACGGATACCGTGACGGAGACCTTGGCCAGAAATAAGAACGAGAAGATCACCCTGGTGGGATTCGGGACCTTTAGCACATCCGAAAGAGCAGCACGGACCGGGCGGAATCCGCAGACCGGGGAAACCATTAACATTCCTGCGACCGTCGTGCCGAAGTTCAAAGCGGGCAAATCATTCAAGGACGCAGTGAAAGGTTAATTAATTGGTTGGTAGCAGAACGTTTTGTTCTGTTCCGCACCTTTCAAGGTATTAGCTTAACATGACAAAAGCATTCCGGCCGGCAAGCCGGAATGCTTTTGTGCTTTCGGGGCACACCGGTGATCCTTTCTCTCGAATCCGGGAGAGCACCCTATCATGATGTATTGTGGAATAGACGTGGGCCGGACTTCGATCAAATTGGCTTGTCAGGATTCCCGGCAACGGCAAAGGCACCTCACGCTGCCGGCACCGCCGCAGGAAATCCCCTGGCATGATTCCCTGGCGGTCATCCGGCAGATCCGGCAATGGTTGGAGACCGGCGGCATACAACCGGAAACCGCAGCGGTGGTGATCCTTGGGGCGGCAGGGGCCGCAGAATATGAGCGGACGTGGACGGAGAACCGCTGGCGGGTAACTCTGCTCGGAGATATCACACTGGCGGCAAGGAGTTGTGGGGTGGAGCACGACGGTCTGTTGATTATTTACGGCACCGGCGGCGTGCTGGTGGAGTTCCGCGAATCATCCCGTACGATTCTGGAGTCTTACGGACCTGTAATCGGGGACCGGTGGGGTGGGGTGGCACTGGGACGCAAAGCGATGCGATTTCTGGTGCACCATCTCAGTCTGCAAGATGAACTCACGGCCTATGGGCAGACGCTCGCCGATACGCTCGGTCTCCGGTCCCGGAAGGATTTTCTGGACTGGCTGCACCGCACTCCGGACCCGTACCGCTCCCTAGCCGGATTAGGACGCCAAACGGTGCGCTTTGCCGAACAGGGGGATGAAATGGCCGCGTCGTTTTGCCGGGAGACCCTCGCCGGCATCGCCCGGTCCGTCCGGGCGGCGGTCACGGCGCAGCGGATTGCACCGCCGGTTCGGCTGGGTATCCAGGGGAGTATCCTGGAACACTCGGAATGGATGCGCAGGGAGCTGGAGCGGGCGCTGGCAAATACCGGCGTGGCTTATTCCCTGCGGGTACCGGAGAAACCGCTGGAAGATTACGCTCTACGGATGGCTCTCCGGACTAAAGAATAAATACGACAATCCAGGAAAGGACGGTCTGCATGGCACAACCAACACATTGGACCCGGGCGCATTCCTGGGCCCTGTTGTTTCTGGTGGCGGGAGTCATTTTGGTGGGGTTATTACTTACCAGAGTGGCGCTGGCATGGGCTTGGGGGATCAACCTGATTTTGTTTCTGCTGTTCACAAGTATTGCCGGACACGGGATTACCGGATTGTGGCGCGGTTTATTCATCGATGAGCGCAACAAAATCAGCCTCTCCCGTTTCCAGATGATCCTGTGGACCGTAGTGGTCCTCTCCGCATATCTGACGGCAGCGCTCTATAACATCCGGTGGAATCCCACCGGCGATCCGCTGGGCATTGCTATTCCCTATCAGCTCTGGATCCTGATGGGAATCAGTACGACCTCTTTGGTGGGATCGCCTTTAATCAAGACCACCAAGAAACAGCGGCCCGCAGCGGAGGGAGAGCGGCAGGAAACTCTCAGTCTGCTGAAAAAAGAGGGCTTCGCTGAACAGCAAGTGCGCACCACCGGCCAGCTGGTGCTGAATGCTGACCCGCAGTTTTCCAGATGGTCCGAGATGTTCAAAGGGGAAGAAACCGGTACGGCCGCTCACCTGGATCTGGCCAAAATCCAGATGTTTTATTTTACCATCGTGCTGGTCATCGCTTACGCGGCCCTGATCGGAGCAGGATTTGCCGATACCACCACCCGGGTGTCTTCCTTGCCCTCACTGGACTCCAGCATCCTGGCGTTGCTCGGCATCAGCCACGCCGGTTATCTCACCCATAAAGCCATTCCATTAAGCGATTCCGGGAATCGTCCGGCTTAAGACGACCGGCAGCTCCCGGTTGAACAAACGGGTGCATCCTGTGCAAACCATGAGTACAAGAGCCCCTGTTCCTGCCGGAGCGCCTGTACTATTTACTACCATCCCTTGCGTGGATATTTTATGTTTGAAGTTCGGGACTCACGGCGCCTAGAGCGAATCCGCCGGGTCCGGGGAAACTGCACATCGAACAGGATGAGTGCCGGGGATTGATCTGTATGGCTGACTGGACATTGTCGCGGATGACACCGGTCTTAAAAAAGCTGAAACCGCTGTTGGGAGTGGCCCTGTTTGCCGCGGCCCTGTGGATCCTGGACCGGGAGTTACAACAGTATCATCTCCATGATCTGTTCGCCCACTTGAAAGATATGTCCCCTTTCCGGGTGCTGTTGGCATTTCTGGCAGCCGGGGCGAGTTATTTTGCACTGATGTGGTACGACATGATGGGCTTCTATTATGTCGGGCATCCCATCAAATTCTCGCATGTGGCCAGGGCTTCCTTCATCGGGTATGCACTGAGCAATAATATCGGCATGGCTGTGTTTACCGGGGGCTCCGTCAGATATCGCATGTACACGGCGTGGGGCGTCTCCGGGGTGAAGGTCACACAGATTGTGGTGTTCTGCACCCTCACTTTTATTTTGGGATTTCTGGCGATTTCCGGGTTGGTGTTCTTCCTTGCTCCTCCTATCATCCCCATCACGCTCAACCTGTCGGTCTTCTGGACCAGGATATTGGGGCTGGTCATGCTCCTGCTGCTGGGCGGCTATTTCCTGATGGCCCTGTCTCACAAGCGACAAGTCCGGTTGTGGCGGTGGGACGTCCCGCTGCCGACGCTGCGGGTGGCCGCCGGGCAGGTGCTGGTCTCCATGGTGGACTGGATGTCGGCCGGGGCCGTTTTGTACGTATTGCTGCCGTCGTCCGGATTGAACTACTTTAATTATATGGCCATCTTTCTGCTGGCCCAAATTATCGGGGTGACCAGCCAGGTTCCCGGCGGACTGGGCGTGTTCGAATCCATCATGATTCTCCTGTTGTCGCACTACCTGCCGGCGTCCAGTATCCTGGGATCCCTGATGCTGTTCCGCGGGATCTACTACCTTCTTCCGCTGATCCTGGCCACCGTCTTGCTAGGGGTACAGGAAATTGCGCTCCGGCAGGAACGGATCGGACAGTATACCCGGGTCATCGGCAGCTGGATCTCCGCCATGACCCCCCCGGTACTCTCGTTTGCGGTGTTCGTTATGGGAGCCATTCTGCTGTTCTCGGGCGCTACGCCCTCGGAAGTGATCCGGTTACAGTGGTTGCACTCGGTGCTCCCGTTGCCCATCATCGAGGCTTCTCACTTCTTCGGCAGTCTGGTGGGGGCGTCACTGCTCGTGATCGCCTGGGGGATTCAACGGCGGATCGACGCCGCCTACCACCTGTCCGGAGCCTTGCTGGTGGCGGGGATTCTGTTTTCATTGCTGAAGGGCTTGGATTACGAAGAAGCTTTGATCCTGAGCGTGATCCTGGGGGCGTTAATGTTGAGTCACCGGGAATTTTACCGGAAGGGCAGCCTGTTCGATGAACGGTTTAGCCTGGGTTGGATTTCCGCCATCGCGATTGTGTTATTATCGACCGTCTGGCTGGGATTCTTTTCGTACAAGCATGTGGAATACAGCGGAGAGTTATGGTGGCAGTTCACCCTGCATGGAGATGCCCCGCGCTATCTGCGGGGTACGGTGGGGGCAACGGTGGTCCTGGGATTGCTGGGGTTGCTGAAGTTACTCCGGCCGGCCCGGTTCGATGTGGAGCCGGCGGATGAGCCGGCCTTGGAAAAGACCGGACGTATTTTGGAACACGCCATCTACAGCGAGGCAAACCTGGTGTTGCTGGGAGATAAAACGCTGCTGTTCAACAAGGGTCAATCCGCCTTTCTCATGTACGGAACCCAGGGAAACAGCTGGATCTCGATGGGGGACCCGGTGGGAGACCCGGAGGAGATGCCGGAACTGGTGTGGGAGTTTCGGGAGTTGTGTGATCAGCATGCCGCCTGGCCGGTGTTCTATGAGGTCCGTGGCCAGCACCTGCGTTTGTATGTGGACCTGGGGCTGACCATCTTGAAATTAGGTGAGGAAGCCCGGGTACCACTGGACCGGTTTTCTCTGGAAGGCGGCCGGTTTAAAACCCTGCGGCATGACCTGCGAAAACTGGAGCAGGAGAAGGTCCGTTTCCGGCTGGTGCCGCAAGAGGAAGTGCCCGGGATTTTACCGGCACTCCGGGAGATTTCCGACCGGTGGCTCCGGGTCAAAAACGTCCGGGAAAAACGGTTTTCCCTGGGACGGTTCGATCCGGCCTATCTGGCACATTTTCCGGTGGCCGTCCTCCGGCAGCACGAAAAGATTGTGGCGTTTGCCAACGTCTGGACCAGCGCCGGGCGGAACGAGCTTTCCGTGGATCTGATGCGCCATTTGCCGGAGGCACCCCACGGGCTTATGGATTTTCTGTTCGTGGAACTCATGCAGTGGGGGCGGGCGGAAGGATATCACTGGTTCAACCTGGGTATGGCTCCGCTGGCCGGAATGGCAGATCATGAGCCGGTGCCGTTCTGGAACCGGCTGGCGGCCCTGGCCTATGCCCATGGAGAACATTTTTATCATTTTCAGGGCTTACGGCGTTATAAGGAAAAATTCAATCCCGAGTGGGAACCCAAATACCTGGCCTGTCCGGGCGGGCTGGCCCTGCCCGGTGTCATCCGGGATCTGCTCTCTCTTATTTCCGGCGGATTAACCGGCGTGATCCGGAAGTAATCACGGGGTTTCACGTCAACCGCGAAACCATCCGTTCCCGGTTGAAGGTGCGGCCGATCCACCGGTAGAACAAATAGTCGATACCCAGAAACACGACTCCGGCAAGTACGATCATCGGCACACTGATATAGAACAGGCCGGCGGCCTGGGAAATGATGATAGCGATGACCGGGAGAGGTTCCATATTCTCATCAAAGTCAATTGTATCAGCAGGGATTTACCAGTAGATCCTGGGACGGTGAAAGCCGATACTGCGGGATGAAACAACGTATTTGTCACCCGGGCCATTCCGCTGATGTTCCCGGGGCATGCCTCGATCCCTTGATCGGTGCGCGATGAGGTCCTGAAAAATTTTACCTGTTTATGTTGAACCTTTATTGGATCGAGGTGTCTAAAGGGTGATTTACCACACATGAAAGGGTGTGCAATATGAAAGTACAGCGAGATATCCGGCAGTTTGCGCTTCGGGGGCTCCTGGGAGTTCTTTTTGTTTTCGGCAGTGCCGCTCTGTATGCCCAGCCCGGGATGGGCGGTAGGTTTGATGGTGACCGGGCGGTAAATAACCAGATGACTTTATTGAAAGAACGCCTAAATTTGACGAAGGATCAGGAAGCGGCCATCCGTCCGCTGGTGTCGGCGGAAATGGACTCCATAATCAGTTACCGCCAACGGATGACCCCGGGAGATCAAGCCAGCCGGCAGGAGATGTTCCAGGCGATGACCCGGCTGCGAGAGCAGACAGACCAAAAAATCAGCGGACTGCTGACCAAGGATCAACAGCAGAAATTCCAGGCGTTACGCCAGGAACAAATGGAACGGCGCCGAAACCGGATGGGCAGCATGCCGGGGAGACAAGGCCGGATGTAGCCGGATCTCATTACCAAAGGATTTAGCACATGAAGAAAAAACTTATTGCCGTTGTTATCGTAATTCTGGTCCTGGGCGGCGGAGCCTGGTTCTGGGGGTCCCGGGGGGCGAACAGGACTGACCAGGAATATCGTTTTGTGGAAGTAACCCGCGGCGATCTGGAAAACGTTGTTACCAGTACCGGGACGCTGAGCGCGGTGGGCACGGTGGACGTGGGCACACAAGTGTCCGGCATTATCGATCGGGTGCTGGTGGATTACAACGACCACGTGAAGAAGGGACAGCTCATGGCGGTATTGGATACTACCGTCCTTTCCACCAATGTGCGGGACGCGCAATCCGGCGTTACCCGGAGTAAAGCACAGCTGGAACAGGCCCAAAGCGACTACACCTATAATCAGGAGCTGTACCAGAAAAAGTTAATCTCCCAGCAGACGTATATCGCGGCGAAAACGTCTGCCGCCACGGCGACAGCCAACCTGCAATCCGCCATGATTTCTTTGGAACGGGCGCAATTGAATTTGAAACATGCGTACATTAAATCCCCCATTGACGGGACCGTCATCCAGCGAAACGTGGAGCCGGGACAGACGGTCGCCGCCAGTTTTTCCACGCCGACGCTATTTCTGATTGCCGAAGACCTGGCCAACATGGAGATTCACGCGCTGGTGGACGAAAGCGATATCGGCCAGATTCATGACGGTCAGCAGGTGCGGTTCACGGTGCAGGCATATCCGGAAAAGACCTATTCCGGGGCGGTCCGGCAGATCTGGCTACAGCCCAGTACCGTACAGAATGTGGTGCATTATACCGTGGTAATCTCCGCCCGAAATAATGACGGCACGCTGTTGCCGGGTATGACGGCGACCACCGATTTTCTGGTAGACTCCCGGAAGGATGTGCTGCTGGTTCCGAACGCAGCCCTGCGGGTACAGCCCACTCCGGCGATGTTGGCCGAGCTGCAAAAGGAACGGGAGCAGCGGATGAATTCCCTGCCGGACTCGGTCCGCCAGCAATTCCAGCAGCGGGCGGCGGCCCGTGCCAATGGCGGCACCCGGGCATTCGGCGCCGGGAACGGGCAGCGCCAAATGCCGGATGATATGGGCCGGCTCTGGTACCTGGATTCCAGCGGTAGATTACAGGCAACCATGGTCCGGACCGGCGTCACCGACGGCATTAAAACCGAGATTGTCCAGGGACGGAACATCGAGCCGGGCCTGCAGATCATCAGCGGGATGGCAACGGCGGAAGTGGCGACGGCCAATCGAAATAACGGGTTTCGGGGCCGGCGGGGATTATTCTGATGGCCGGGACGACAGTAGTCATAGAGACACGACACATTACCAAGGTGTACCGTATGGGTGAGGTGGAAGTCCCGGCCCTCCGGGGCATCGATCTGGCCATCCACCCGGGGGAGTTTGTGGCTATTATGGGGGCCTCCGGGTCGGGCAAGTCCACCCTTATGAATATCCTGGGATGCCTGGATCAACCCACCGATGGCGACTACCTGCTGGACGGTAAAAATGTCAACCGGCTGACGTCCAACGAGTATGCCGATATCCGCAATCAAAAAATCGGCTTCGTTTTCCAGGGATTTAACCTACTGTCCCGCACTTCGGCCCTGGAGAACGTAGAACTTCCCCTGCTCTATAACCGCGACGGCCGGTTTCCGGAGCCCCGGGAGCACGCCCGCAGAGCCTTAGAGCGGGTCGGCCTGGGAGACCGGCTTGACCACGAGCCCAATCAAATGTCGGGCGGCCAGCAACAGCGGGTTGCCATTGCCCGGGCACTGGTCAACGAGCCCACCCTGCTGCTGGCCGATGAGCCCACCGGAAACCTGGATTCCGTCACCTCGGTGGAAATCCTGCAGCTGTTCCGGGAGTTGAATGAGCAGGGCATGACCATCGTCCTGGTGACCCATGAGCGGGATATTGCCGCCTATACCGAACGGACCATCGAAATGCAGGACGGATTGATTATCGGGGATCATGCCCGGGCCGCGATGCAGGGGACAGTCGGCAGTAACTGACCGTTGCCCGGATGCAGGCACCCACAGTGTGGAGTTGCCTTGGAAGCCTGACCCGGGAAAAACGGAGACAATCGAAAGACACATGCGATTATGAAGTGGAAAAATCTCATCAAGGTAGCCTATAAAAGCATCATTAAAAACCGGATGCGGAGTTTGTTGACTTCGCTGGGCATCATCATCGGGGTGGGGGCGGTGATTGTGATGGTGGCCATCGGCCAGGGGGCCCAGGAACGGATCAAGAACGAGATCTCCCAGCTGGGGACCAATCTCATTATCGTCTTTCCGAGCGCCAGCCGGGTAGGGGGCGTCAGCCGGGGCGCCGGGAGTTTCAACCGGTTTAAAATGGAAGATGTGGAAGCCCTGCGGGAGCAAACAACCTTGTTAAGCGGCGTATCGGAGGTCGTCCGTTCCGGAGGACAGGTGATTGGTGGCGGGAATAACTGGAGCACCCAAATCATGGGGGTCGCCCCGGATTATCTGACTATCCGGGACTGGCCGCTGGCCTCCGGAGAGTTCTTTACCGAGCGCGAAATCCGGTCCATGGCCAAGGTTGCGGTCCTGGGCAATCAAGTGGCGGAGAATTTATTCCCCGGTGAAGACCCTGTCGGTGAACGTATTCGGATCCGCAATATCCCATTTAAGGTTATCGGACTGCTGGCATCCAAGGGCCAGAGTGCCATGGGCAGCGATCAGGATGATATTATTCTGGCGCCTTCCAGCACCATCCTCTACCGGATGAAGGGTGGGATCAATATCGATATGATCATTGCCAGCGCCATCTCTCTCAAGGAAATCGGCCCGGCCCAGGAAGAAATCCGGGATATTCTCAGGGAATCCCACAAGCTGCTTCCGGGAGACGAAGACGACTTTACGGTACGGACCCAGGCGGAGATCACGGAGGCGGCCTCGGAAACCTCCCGGGTGCTTACGTTGTTGCTGGGCGCCGTGGCCGGCGTCTCCCTGGTGGTCGGGGGCATCGGGATCATGAACATTATGCTGGTGTCGGTGACCGAACGGACCCGGGAGATCGGTATCCGGTTGTCCATCGGAGCCCGGGAAGGCGATATCCGCAATCAGTTCCTGACAGAAGCGGTGGTGTTGAGCCTGACCGGCGGCATCCTGGGGATACTGATGGCGGCGCTGGTGGCTTTTGTGGTGAGCAGGGTGACGGACCTCACCACCCTGATTAATCCGGCCATTGTGATCCTGGCCTTTGTGTTTTCCGGGAGCGTGGGAGTGTTTTTCGGGTACTATCCGGCGCGGAAGGCTGCGACGCTGAATCCCATCGACGCCCTGCGGCACGAATAATTCGCTGACAGGTGTTTCCTCTGTGGCTCCGAAAGGAAGCGGAGCCGCGGCAGGGATTACCGGGGCGTGGTTTCCCAGGTCACATCCACATGTCGCAGTCCCGGACCGGGAGCCAGCCAAATAGTATAATCAATCGTGGTGGTTTTTTGCCCCGCCAGGTAAAAACTGACCGAAAGAGGAATCTGGCCGGGAAAGGAGGTCTGCAGCGCGAAGGCAGACGGTTCCATCCCGGAGAGCAAGGGGACGTTCGCCTTGTTCACGCACCCGGCTTCTTCCAGCCATGTTTTCAATGCGCGTAAGGCCCGGGCCGGCTGCGATGCCTGAGGGAGTGGCCCTTTCCGCAAGGCATCGATATTCGAGGATTGGGCCTGTCCAAACAGATAGTCGGTGGCGGCCCGGATCCGGCGGCTCACGTCGCCGATATCCAACCGGAGGAGGGGAAGGTCCGGCAGGGTGAACTGTTCGGGAACGGAGAGGGGAGGTGTCTGCCCCTGTTTGGCGGCACTATCCGGTGGCGGAGCGGATGATTGGCTCTGCCCGGCGGAAGGATTCGGGAGCACCAAGACCATGGCGAGCAATGCTGCCGGCAACAGGCGGTGACAATTCCACAAAGACGATACGAATAGCTGACGATTCATAATCGGCTCTCGAAGTCAATTGTTATTAGCTAGGAA
>Ga0102944_1000640_pt1 | contig 25910 bp, 28 predicted proteins | sample SalPonD_shore_MG_FD_78172 | JGI IMG/M metagenome (GOLD analysis project Ga0102944, IMG submission 78172) | Salt pond soil microbial communities from South San Francisco under conditions of wetland restoration - Salt Pond MetaG... | ecosystem: Environmental > Aquatic > Marine > Intertidal zone >...
CATTTTGGTGCCGCGTGCCCAATCGCGTGTAGGGGCGCCCTTGGGCGCGACCCCGGCAATTTATGGTGCCGCGTGCCCAATCGCGTGTAGGAGCGCCCTTGGGCGCGACCCCGGCCATGTTTCGGGTAACCGCCCAATCGCGCGCAAGCGCGCTCCTACAGCGTGGCCGCGCGCATGGCGCGGGTCCAGCGCCTGTAGCGGCGGGACAGTGCGCCGCCGGGGGATTCCCGGAAACGCTGCACCGCGGCCTTGGCTCCCCAATCCCTCGGGCGTCCCGCCACCAGCCACGCCAGGCCCCGCCCGGTGGCCTCGCGGTGCGCCGGCCGCTCCACCGTGAGCCCGGACAGGGCGGAAAGCCGCGTGCAGAGCCCGTCCAGCTTCGACAGTCCGCCGGTGACCGTCAGGCGCTTCGCCGGAGCGCTCTGGGCAGCCATCTGCTCGAGATTGCGGACCATCAGGAACACCATGCTTTCCACCACCGCCGCGCCCTTGCCGTAGGAACCGCCGCGGCCGATGAAGCGGGTGGGGATCCGCGCTTTCCAGAAGGGCGAGCCGACTCCGCCGATGCCGTTGACGAACATGGGCGGCTCCTCGTTGCCGGCCAGCGCATCGGGCAGCATCCGCGTCAGTGCTTCCGGGGCCATGGCCAGTTCGCGGGCGAGCCATTCCAGCGCCGCCCCGGCTCCATTCACCGTGCCCTCCAGGGTGTGCACGGTCACCGCCGCGCCCCGCCAGGCCAGCCCGGCGAGCAACTCACCGGGTTCCGCCGGAGCCGACAGCACCTGCTGCAGGAACGCCCCGGTGCCGATGTTGACGGCCACCGTGCCCGTCGCGGGATCGCCCCCGGCGAACAGCGCCGCCGACTGATCGCCGGTACACACCGTCAACGGCAGGCTGCCCTGGCTCTCCAACCGCAGGTGTCCGAAAGCGTGCCGGTTGAGCACCGTTTCCGGCAGGTATTCCCGGGGGATTCCGAAGTCGGCCAACAGCTCCTCGGACCAGGCGTAATGGTGCCTGTCGTAGAGAAGCGTGCGCGCCGCGTTGGCTGGATCCACCAGGGCGGGCCGCTCGTCCAGCAACCTGAACAGCAGGAAACTGGACAGCGGGCCCATCAACAGGGTGCCGCGGCGCCGGGCCTGCCGGACTGCGGGTACGTTGTCCAGGCACCAGGACAACTTGCTCGCGCCGTAATGGGGCGACAACCTGAGTCCGGTCAGGTGTGCCACTCTCGAAGCCTTGCCGCGAAGCTCCTCGAGGCGGTCGGCGGCTCGCCGGTCGCGCCAGGAGAGAACCGGGGTGAGCGCTTCCCCGGTTTCGCGGTTCCAGCACACCACGCTGGAACGCTGCGTGGCGAGCCCCGCCGCGCGCGGGACGGCGCCGGCCTCCAGGCAGGCCTTGCCCGCGCAGTCCCGGAGCGTTGCCACCAGTTGCTCCGGGTCCTGTTCCACGCGATCGCCCTTGATGCGCGTGTCCACCGGCACCGAGGCCGCCGCGTGCTGTTCGCCGCGGCGGTCGAACACCATCGCCCGGCTGGCGTGGCTGCCCTGGTCCAGCACCAGGTAGAGTGCGGGCTCAGTCATCATTGTTCTCCGGCACCGACAGTTTCAGCCTGCTGGTGAGCGCCCGGCGGCGGCGCTCGGGCAGGCTGGACCCGAGGCGGGCCAGGACCTTTTCCGCCGTGGCCCGGTAACTGGTGAGCTTGCCGCCGTAGATGCTGAGCAGTCGCGGGCGGCGTGGCCGGTCGGCGACCAGCAGGGTTTCACGGCTGCGCCGGTTGGCAGGCTCGCGGCCGGCCGGCAACACCCTGAGTCCCGCATAGCGATCCGCGGCGGGAAGGGCGGCCAGGGCTGGGAAGTATCGTTCGAGCACCCGGTAAAGATAGCCGCATTCCTCGTCGGTGGGCGCCACCCGGTCCGGATCACCGTGGAACGGCACTTCCGTGGTGCCGACCAGCGTGCGCCCGCCGTTGGACATGACGAAAACCGGCCGGCGGTCGTCCGGTGATTCAGCGTAGTAGATGCCGTGTTCCAGCTCATGGTCCAGCCAGACGTGGGTGCCCCGCACCAGTTCCACCCTGCGGCGCGGCGGCGCCGGCCGGACCCGGTCGAGCACGCGCTGGACCCAGGGGCCGGCGGCGTTGACCAGCACGCGCGCGCTGGCTTCCCGTTCCGTGCCGTTCAGGCGATAGCGGACCGCGACGCCGTCGCCGTGAAGTGCCGCGCCGACGAATTCGGCCGGGCATGCCAGCTCCGCTCCCAGTGAGCGCGCCGACGCCATCACCGCGCGGGTCAGCAGGCGATCGTCGGTTTGCGCGTCCCGGTAGCGGAAGACGGCCCTGAGCCCCCGGGTGGACAGCCCGTCCAGGTTTCTCCATTGCTCCCGCGGCAGGCTCGAAAAGCGGGTGGCCGGGCGCAGCCCGCCCAGGAGCGAGTAGAGCATCAGGCCGGCGCGCACGGTCAGGGGCCGTCTCGAAGTGTCGCTGTAGACGGGGATATTGAAGGATCTGAGCCGGACCAGGTCCGGCGCCAGTGCAAGCAACAGCGAGCGTTCCGTGAGGCATTCCCGCACCAGTCCGAACTCGAACTGCTCCAGGTAACGCAGGCCGCCATGGATCAACTTGCTGGAACGGCTGGAGGTGCCCGCCGCCAGTGCCGTGCGTTCCAGCAACAGCACTTCGTGCCCTGCGGCGGCCGCGGCCTGCGCGACACCGCAACCGTGGATTCCCCCACCGACGACGATCAGGTCCGCGCGCTCAGTCATCGCCGGCCGGTGTGTCGGCCGCAAGGGCTTCGATCATGACACCCACGTCGTCGGTCTCCACCAGGTCCGCGCCGGCGGCCAGCAGCTCCCGCGCGCGCTTCGGCTCGTTGACGGTGTATGCCGCCCAGCGCCACGGTCCCGGCCAGGGCGGGGCGCCGCGAAGGCGGCGCTCCTCGACGAACAGGTAATCCGGCGACAGGGCCTCGGCCCGCGCGCGGGCCTCCCTTCCCGTGCCCTCGAGCACCCAGCCCACCGGCGTGCCCAGCGTGTCGCGCGCATGGCGCAGGGCCTCCCCCGCGAACGAGATGATCACGCAGCGTGACATCGCCGGCCGCAGCGCCGGCGCCAGCGAGTCGAGCACCCGGGCCACGCCGAAGCGGCGCAGGCTGGCGCGCTTGAGCTCCACGAACACCGAAAGCCCGTCCGCGGTGGCGATCCACTCCATGACCTCCGCCACCGTGGGCAGCGTCCCCGGATCGTCCACCATGGAGCGCAGCATGGCCGCGCGCGTCTCCAGTATGCTCATGTCCACGCCGGTGGTGCGGCGCAGGTTGTCGTCGTGAATCACCAGCGGTACGCGATCGGCGCTCAGTTGCACGTCCAGCTCCAGGTAGCGCGCGCCGGCGGCGACCGCGGCGGCGAAGCCCTCGAGACCGTTCTCCGGGTACCTGGCGGGCCAGCCGCGGTGGGCGATCAGGGGTGGTGTGCTCGGCATGGGGTGGGCGGGCTCCGGTTTCATGCCCGTCCCGCTTGCCGGGTTCTCCGGGCACGTGGCATCGTCGCCGAAAGGATTCTGCAGGGAACATAACATGACAATGCCGGCGCCACGCCGCATCCTGTTCGTGCACGGGCGCAAGCCCAAGCCGCCGCCGGAGATATTCCGGCCGCCGCTGTGGCGTTGCGTGCTGGAGGGCGTGCGCCGGGTGGACCCGGAAGCCGAGGCTTCCATGCGCGGAAACCCGGAGTGCTTCCGGCTGGTGAGCTGGTACGACATCTTTTACGACACCGACCGCGACATCGCCCAGGACCTGGACGGCATCGAGCGCGTTATCCGCATCAAGGAGGCGGCTCCCGAGGACGTGGCCGAGGCGAGCTCCTGGCACCGGCGCCTGCGCCGTGCGCTCTATCGCCTCTCGGACCGGTTCCCCGCCCTGATGGAACGCTTCGCCGACCAGTGGATACGGGACACCGTGGGCGACACGCTGCGCTACCTCCAGGACAGCGACGGCCTGGCGACCCGGGTTCGCGAGCGGGTCATCGAGGCGCTGGAGGAGGCCCGCCGCGAGGGCGCGCGGGTGCTGCTCATCGGCCACAGCCTGGGTTCGGTTGCCGCCTACGAGGCGCTCTGGGTGCTCTCCCACGAGCGTCGCCGTCCATTGCCGGTGGACCTGTTCATGACGCTTGGAAGCCCGCTTGGCACGCACTTCATACAGCGTGCCCTGCTGGGATACCACAGCGCCGGGAGTGGCCGGTTCCCGCACGGCATCCGCCGCTGGCACAACCTGGCGACGGTGGGGGACCTGGCCGCGCTGGACCCGGACGTCGCCGACGATTTCGCGCCCATGCTGGAGCTCGGTTTGCTCGAGACCCTGCGCGACAACACCCGGGAACTGTACGGGGCTTTTCGAAGCGCCGCCGAGGGGCTCAACGTGCACCGCTCCTATGGCTACCTGGTGCAGCCCGCCGTGGGGGAACTGGTGGGGGGGTGGTGGCGCGGTGGGGGCTCCGCCGGCGCCCGGGGTCACTTGCGCTTGCCGCGCGCCCGCCAGCCCGCGAAGAAGGGCACGTGACGACCCTGCACGTTGTCCACGCCGTTGTAGGCGCGCTTGACGTCGTTGACCGTATAGATGGCTTCCGGGTCGTGTTCCCGGATCAGCCGGATCAGCGCCGGCATGCGCCGGCGGCCGGCGACGACGATCACCACTTCCACGGGCCGCTCGTCCCGGGTGCCGCCCTCCAGAACGATGGGGTCGAAGCCGTGGGACTTGAGGATCCCCGCCAGGTGTCCACCGCGCCGAAAGGAGATGGCGCGCACCAGCTCGTCGCCCATGGCGAACATGGACTCCATGCGGATTCCCACGTAGTTGCCGGCGGCGAAACCGCCCGCGTAAGCCACCGCCAGGTACCAGTCGTGCAGGTTCGTGAGCACCTGGCTGGCGGCCGCAACCCAAATGAGGATTTCGATGAAGCCGATGGCGGCGGCGAGCACCGCGTAGCCCCGGAACACGACGATGGTGCGGAACGTGCCCAGGGACACGTCGCCAATGCGCGCCACGAATATGGCGAAGGCGAGCAGCCAGGCGTGTGCGTGCAGGAATTCGATCATCGGCTCCGATTCCGTGGCGGGTAAGGTTGGCGTGGACCGCATTCTGCCGAAGGCGGGTGCCGCAGCACAATCGCCGCGGTCGGGACCGGGGCGGAGCATGTAACATGGGAGCGGCATCCAGGCGCAGGGAGCCACCATGCACAATGTCAGCGATCCGGTCCTGGAAGGACACGACTTGGGCAAGCGTCATTGCCGAAGCTGCACCACGGGCTTTCCGAAGCAATGTCCCGAGTGCGGCGGATGGCTGCACGGCGAGCTCGAGCGCATCGAGGGCAACGGCCAGGTGCTGGTCACCGAGTGCGAAAAGTGCCACCGGCGCCCGGAGTAGCGGAAACCGCGGCCCTTGTCCGCTGAATCCCGCAAGGTGGTGATCGCCGCGCTGGTCGGCAATTCGCTGATCGCGGCGACCAAGTTCGCGGCCGCCGCGTTGACCGGCAGCAGCGCGATGTTTGCCGAGGGCATCCATTCCACCGTGGACACGGGCAACCAGGGGTTGCTGCTCCTGGGCATGCGCCGGTCCCGGCGCCCGCCGGATCCCGAGTTCCCATTCGGGCACGGCAAGGAAATCTATTTCTGGAGCTTCGTGGTGGCCATGCTCATCTTCGGGCTGGGCGCGGTGCTCTCGGTTTACGAGGGTATCCAGGGCCTGCTGCACCCGGAGCCGCTGAGAAATCCTTACGTCAACTACGTGGTGCTGGCAATCGCTTTTTGCTTCGAGGCCGGGGCCTGGTTCCTCGCCTGGCGTGCCTTCAACCGCACGCGCGGCGCGCGCGGCTACTTCCGGGCGGTGCGCGAAGCGAAGGATCCCACGGTGTTCGCGGTGCTGTTCGAGGACTCCGCGGCCATGATGGGGCTGGTGCTGGCATTCGCCGGCGTGGCCCTCGCCCAGGTCACCGGCGAGTGGCGTTTCGACGCCGCCGCCTCCATCGGCATCGGCCTGGTGCTGGCGTTCACCGCGGCCTGGTTGGCCCGGGAAAGCATGGGGCTTCTGATCGGCGAAAGCGCCCGCGGCGAGGTGGTGGAAGGCATCCGCGGGATCGTGGCCGACTCGGTACACGTGGCCGCCGTCAACGAGGTGCTCACCCTGCACATGGGCCCGGGCTACGTGCTGGCGACCATCAGCGTCTCGTTCCGCCATGGCCTGGGCTCGGCGGAGCTGGAGCGCTCCGTGGAAGAGATGACCCGCGCCATCCGCGAGCGCTACCCGGTGGTCAAGCGCGTGTTCATGGAGGCGGAACCCCGGCCGGTTTGAGCCGGTCCGCTCTCGTGGCGGGCCGAAACGCGAGGCCTTGCGCGCGCGATCCAGCGTCCCCACGGCGGGGCGCTCATCGCCCGCATCCGCGGGCTCCTACAAGTATCGGAATTGACCACGCGCCGTAGGAGCGCCCGGACGGGCGCGATTCCCGCTCGCCTCGCCGCGCTCGGCGTCGGGAATGACGATTGAAATGGGAATGCTCGGCGTCGGGAATGACGGGTGGAAGAAGGCCCCGACTCACTCCCGGTCATCCCGGAAAGCCCTGATACAACCCGGGTCATCCCGGAAAGCCCTGATAGAACCCGGGTCATCCCGGAAAGCCCGAAGGGCTTATCCGGGATCGCCTTCCGCCGAAAATTTCCGCTACGGACGCCAGGTGAAGCCCACGTAGGCGGACAGCCCAGCGGTGTTGAAGCCCGCCGCCAGCTCGTAGTCCTCATCCAGCAGGTTCTCCACCCGGGCGTCCAGGCTCCAGCTTCGCGAGAGCCGCCAGTTGCCGCTCAGGTTGACCAGCGTATAGGCATCGAGCCCGCCGCCCACGTCCAGGCGTTCGCCGACGCGAACCACCTCCACGCCCGCGTCCGCCGCATCGCCCAGTTGCCTGCGCAGCGTGACGGCGAGTTTCCGGTCCGGGCGCCTGAGCAGCGACCGCCCGGTGCTCTGGTCCTCGGTGTCCTGAAGCGTGAGCGCCGCGCCGCCGCGCCAGTTCTCCCCGAGCCACTCGTAGCGGGTCTCCAAGCCGTCGATGGTCGCGCGATTGACGTTGATGGCCCGGAAGTTCTCGCCGGCGAAGGCGATCAGGTCCTCGATGCGCGTGTGGTAGGCGTTCAGGTCGAGCGACTGCCCGGGCGCCGGCCGCCACTCGATTCCCAGCTCGGTGCTCGCCGAGGTTTCCGGGTCCAGGTCCGGGTTGCCCGCGAACTGGCCGCCGAAGCCCGGCGAGAACTGTTCGTTCAGGTTGGGGCCGCGGAACGCGGTGCCGAAGCTGGCCCAGGCGCGCGCGTCGCCGAAGCGCCGGGAGAGGGCCAGCTTGCCGGTGGCGTGGTCGCCAAACTCACTGTTGTGATCGCCGCGCGCGGTAAGCTCGGCGCGCCAGGCGCCCATCGACTCGCTGATGCCCGCGAAAAGGCCGGCGTTGTCGCGATCGTCGCCGTAGGCCACCGTGCCGCTGGACAGGCCGAAACTCTCGCCGTGCTCGTGGCGCAGGTTCACGCCCACCAGCCAGTGGCCATCGCCCAGGGGTCGGGCGAGCTGGGCGTCCAGTGACCAGCGCCGGGCCCGGAAGCCCGAATCGAACACCGGCGTCTCCTGGCGCTCGCCATTGAAGCCCAGTTGCACGCGGGCGCCCGCGCCGCGCCAGCCCAGGCCCGCGGTTTGTTCCGTGGTGTCGGTGACGCCCTGGTCGAACTGCACGCGGCCGTCGGTGTGGAGCGCCGTGCCGTGAAGCGTGCCGCGTCCCCCGACCGGCAACGTGAAACCGGCGCTCAGGTTGGTGTTCTCGTAACCGTCGTCGTCGGGGTCGTAGCTGAAGCCCGAGGGATCCTGGGCCGAGAAACCGCCGGTGTGTTCGTGCCCGGCGGTGAGGTGCCAGCTCGCCCGCTCGCCGCCGCCGATGCCGGCGCTCACGTCGAGTGTGTCGTAGCTGCCGCCGCGAGCCCGGACGAAGGGACCGTCAGGACGCCGGGTAAAGATCTGGATCACGCCGCCGATGGCATCGGAACCGTAGAACGCGGCGCCCGGTCCGCGCACGATCTCGATGCGCTCGACCTCGTCCAGCGGCAACTGCTCCCAGCCGAAGGCACCGCTTTGCACGGCGTTGGCGCGAACGCCGTCGATCAGCACCAGCACGTGGTTGGAGTTGGTGCCGCGCAGGAACAGGCTGGTCTGTTGCCCGGGGCCGCCGGTTCGTGAAATGTCGATGCCCGCTTGCAGCCGGAGCAGGGACATGAGGTCCCGCGCGCCGCTTTCGACGATGTCGTCCCTGGTGATCACGGTGGCGCTCGCCATGGTGTCCGCGAGCGGCTGTTCCTGCCGTGTCGCCGTGACCACCATGGGTTGCTGTGGAACGGGCTCGCCCAGCGCCAGGCCGGCGGCCATGAGAATTGAAATTGCAGACATGTTTGCCTCCACGCTCACCCGCAGTGGGGATGGACCAGATCGGCGCGTGGAGGGATGGAGAGGCTGGAAGGCCACCCGGGTTGCCCGCCGCAACGCCGACGCGAAGGAAGCCGGCCGCGTTGGCGGCGTGCTTCCGGCCAGTCCAGGCCGGTCTCCGGGCTCGCGAGCGGAATCGGCGTTCCCGAATGGGCCGATTCCCGGCGGGCAGCCTTCCCGCGCCTTGCGCAGTGGCCGCGGAACCGGAAGGGGAAGGTTTCGAGCTTCCGGTTCCCATCACCCGCCTTGTCTCGCCTACCGTTGCGGGGGCAGCGCCGGCATTGCCCAGGGTCTGGGCGCACCGGCTTCCCGTTTCACCCGCGCGGCCGGTTCGGCCGTTCGGGCACCTGGAAGGCAAAGGGGAATCTAGCGGCCGACCCGGCGCGGGTCAAGCGGGCCCGCGCCGGTGGGCCGATCATCCGCGCATCACTGGCAGGTCAGGCCGGCAACGCTGGTGAGTCGTGACAGGGGCATGCCGCCCTCGCCGTATCCGATGATGTCGGGCATCCATGCCAGTGCGCCGGTGCTGCAGCCGTTGATCAGCAGCGACACCGTGCCCCAGTAGTTCACCTTGGCCTGGTCCGGGTCGAAGGCGGGCGGGAACGCGCCGCCGGTAATCCGGTAGGCCGCCATTTTCGCGACGCCGTGGTCCACCGGCCCAACGGCCTGCACCCAGTCGCGGTTGCCCGCCGGGTCGAACACGAACCAGGTCAAAAGCACCCGGTTGCCCGGCAGCATTTCAACCATCAGCCCGTGTCCCGACTGGGCCGGGTCGAACCAGGAGCCGGTGCTGGCGTTGCTGAACCCGCTGGCCGCGGTGCGACGCTCGTGGGCGCCGATGTCGCAGTGATTGCCGGCGCCGTTCGTGCCATAGGCCGGGCGCGGGATCCCGCGCTCGTCCATCGGCGTGCAGAGCTCGTCCCTGGCGGCGTTCAGGGCGGGGCTGTCCTGTCCCGGCTCGTGGGTGAGCATGCCGCCACCGTTGTAGGCCAGCGCCCCGAGCAGCGGATCGGTGTTGGGCTGGTCGGTGGGCTCCCCAAGGCCACAGGAGCCGTCGCCGTCGATATTGCCGCCGGAGGAGGTGACCGGAATCTCGCAGTCACCGCTGGGATTGCCGGCGACGATGCTGTTGGACATGGTCAGGCCCATGTCGCTCTGCGTGTTTACGGCAGCGTCGCCACCGAGGCTGGAGTTTCTAATCTCGTTGCCCGTGATCGTGCTGTTCTCGATGAGCCCGGAACCCGCGTTGTAGAGCGCAGCGCCAGAGGCATTGCCATCGGCAATATTTCCGGAGAGGGTAACGTTGGCCAGGCGGATGGTGCCGGTATTGCCTATCACTACGCCCAGCAGGCTGCCGCTGTTTACGCTCAGGCTGACGCCGGCCACCGTGACGTTCCTGAGCAGCGTGTTGCCGCTGTTCCGGATCACCCCGCCGGTGTAGAAACCCTGGTTGACGGCATAGTGCACGTTGCGAATGTTGAGATCGCTGACTACCACCGAGCCGTTGTCGGTGACGTCCAGCCAGCGCCCCCCGTCGGCGCCCGACGCGTCGATGGTGGCGCCCTGGCCGTGGATCACGATGTGCGTGTCGATACTGGCCAGCACGATCGGCCCCGACGGCGTGTAGTTGCCGCGCGGGGCGAGCACGATGATGTCGGCCTCGCCGTTGCCTTCCGCCTCCTGCACCGCTTGGCGCAGCTCGAAGTAGCTGCCGTCCGGGACGTTGAACACTTTCGCCTGGCCGGCGAGCGGTGCCGAAAGCAGGGCGGCGACGATGAGTCTGGCTGCGATTCTGTTCATGGTTCGAATTCCTTCTAAAGCCTATTGATCCGTGGAGCGAGCGGCGTTCCCTCGTTCGGGTTCCTGGCGACGATCATGCAAATTCGGTTCCATGCGCTCCACGGGCCGTTCACGGCCCCGGCCGGCGGGTCCTGGTGTTGTCTGCCGGCGACAGCGGAAGCCCCGTCAGCCGGGCTGGAAGACCGGCGGCGACCCGGCTGCGATCTGGCGGATCGGGTGCCCGTACAGCCTGCTCAGCCGGTCCTCGTCCAGCAGCACGTCGGCGCGCCCGGATTCGGTGACGCCATCGCCGAAAAGCAGCAACAGGTGACTGCAAAACCGTGCCGCCAGGTTGACGTCGTGCAGCACCATCAACAATCCCTTTCGCTGTTTCCCGCAGGCGCGGGTGAGCATGTCCAGCATTTCGATCCGGTATCGCAGGTCCAGGTGGTTGGTGGGCTCGTCCAGCAGGCACAACTCCGGGTCCTGCACCAGCAACGCGGCAATGGCCAGCCGGCGCCGCTCGCCCCCGGACAGTGAATGTACGGTGCGGCGTTCCAGCCCCGCGAGGCCCACCGCGTCCAGCGCCGAGCGGGCGAGCTCGAAATCCTTCTCGCTCTCCCACTCGAAGGGGCTCAGGTGCGGGTGCCGGCCCACCAGCACGGTTTCCAGCACGCTGGCGGGGAACGGGTCCACCAGGTCCTGGAACACCAAGCCGACCCGGCGCGCCACCTGGCGGCGCGGCACCTGACCGATCGGCTGCCCGTCGAGCCGCACCTCGCCCGCCGCCGGCGGCCGCAGCCCCGCGAGCGCGTAGAGCAGGGTGGTCTTGCCCGCGCCGTTGGCGCCCAAAACGCCCCAGCACTCCCCGGCGCCGATCTCCAGGTCCAGGCGCCGGCAAACGGTGACCGGGCCTACCCGCACGTCCAGGGCTTCGGTGCTCAGCAGGCTCACGTGCTGCGCTCCCGGTTGAGCAGGTAGAGAAACAGCGGCACGCCGATCAGCGCGGTGAGCACGCCCACCGGCAGCTGCCTGGGCGCGAGCACGGTGCGCGCCAGGGTATCGGCGACCACCAGCAGCGTGCCGCCGGCCAGGGCGGAGGCGGGCAAAAGCACGCGGTAGTCGTTGCCCAGCGAGAGCCTCAGCATGTGGGGCACCACCAGGCCCACGAAGCCGACGCTGCCGGCGGTGGCCACTGCGCCGGCGGTCATCGCCGAGGCCAGCAGGTAAATGGCGAACCGCAGGAACGTGGTGCTTTCGCCCAGTGCGCGCGCCGTGAGTTCGCCGCGGGACAGCACGTTAAGGCCCCGCGCCAGCGGCATGGACAGCACCAGCCCCGCGCCCAAAAGCGCCAGCGGCCAGCGCGCCTGCCCGGCGTAGGACAGATCGCCCATCAGCCAGAACAGCATGCCGCGCAGGTCCCGGGCCGGAGAGGTGGCCAGCAACAGGCTGATCAGGGCTCCCCAGCCGGCGGCCACCACCACGCCGGTGAGCAACAGCCGGGTGGGCGTCCACGGCCCGCGGCCATGGGCGAGCCCGAAAACCAGCACCGTGGAGGCCAGCGCGCCGGCCAGCGCGCTGCCGCTCACCGCCAGGCCGCCCAGGCCGGCCAGCATGGCGAGCAGAGAGGCCACGGCGGCGCCGCCGGAGATGCCCAGCACGTAGGGATCCGCCAGCGGGTTGCGCAGCAACACCTGCATCAGTGCCCCGGCCATGGCCAAAAGGCCGCCGGTGGCCAGCGCCGCCAGCGCCCGGGGCAGCCGAAGCTCGAGCAGCAGCGCCGAGTGGGCGGGCGAGCCGTGGCCGCTCAGCGTCGCGAGCCATTCGCCGGGGCCGAGGGAAACGCTACCCGACAGGGTCGAGAAGACCAGCGCCAGCAACAGCAAGGCCACGAGCAGCGTCAGGGGAACCATCGGGTGACGCCGAACGTTCATACGGCGGGACCGGGCGCGCTGTCCTGTCGAGACGTAAGTGCTTTCATGGGGAAGGCGGGCCGGGAAAATTTGCCGCGGTCGGCGAAGCTGTGAAAAAATAGCATAGTCAAGATCATGCAAGAAATGCCGGTGTCGTGATTGATCCCGATGGATACAGGCCGAATGTAGGCATCATCATTGCGGATGACCGCGGTCGGGTTTTCTGGGCCCGGCGCGTGGCGCACGATGGCTGGCAATTCCCCCAGGGCGGCATGAACACCGACGAGGTGCCCGAGGAGGCAATGTACCGGGAGCTCCTGGAGGAAACAGGGCTGGCCGAGGACCACGTGGAGATCCTGGGCGCCACCCGGGGCTGGTTGAAGTACCGCCTGCCCAGCCGCTTCCGGCGACGCCGCGACCGGCCCGTGTGCATCGGGCAGAAGCAGGTCTGGTTCCTGCTCCGGCTCAAGGCCGACGAGGCGCACATCCGCCTGGACCGGACGCCGAAGCCCGAATTCGACGACTACCGCTGGGTGGAGTACTGGTACCCCGCCAACAACGTGGTCAGTTTCAAGCGCGGCGTCTACAAGCGTGCGCTGCGCCAGCTCGAACCCCGCCTCGGCGAGCTGCCCGGCGTCGTGGAAGGCGCCCTGGCCGGCGGGCGCTGAACCCCTGAGCAACCCTTGAAGCCTCGCCCGGGCCCCGTTTCCCGGGTTTGTTGCGAATAATTCTCATTTCGTTTAGGCTTTGCGTCGCCCGCTACGGTAATGGCCGCGCGGGCAGGGACCGCGGACGTTTCCGCCCACGGAACGGAATACGTCTCAGTGGCAATCAGCAATCATTCGCAATAACGTCCGGGGAGCATTGCACCATGTCGCTCAGAACCATTCTCGCGGGCACCGCCGCGGCCGTCGCGCTGTCTTGGGGCGCCAGCCAGCCGGCCAACGCGGAAGAGGCCGCCACGCCAACCGTGAAACAGCTCTACGACATCATCCAGAAGCAGCAGCACGAGATCGAGGCCCTGCGTGAGCGCCTGGACGCCCAGGAAGGCCGCGTGGACGAAACCAACCGGGAAGTCGCGCAGGCGCGCCAGGCGGTGGAGGCCACCGCGGACGCCGTGGAACAGCGCATGAGCGCCGGCGCGGGAGCCTCGCGCACCCACGTGGGCGGGTACGGTGAATTGCACGCCAACTTCCTGGACCGCAGCGGTCCCGGCGAGGATCTCAACCAGCTGGATTTCCACCGCTTCGTGATGTTCCTCGGCCACGACTTCAACGACCGCACGCGTTTCTACTCCGAGCTCGAGCTGGAGCATGCCTTCTCCGAGGCCACCGAGGTGGAGGTCGAGGACGGCCTGGTGGAGGAAGTGGAGCGCACGCCGGGCGAGCTGGAACTCGAACAGGCCTTCGTGGAATTCGACCTCAACGACCGCCTCACCGCGCGCGGCGGCGTGTTCCTATTGCCGCTGGGCATTCTCAACGACACCCACGAGCCGCCCACCTTCTATGGCGTGGAACGCAACCCGGTGGAGCACGACATCATCCCCAGCACCTGGTGGGAAGGCGGCGCCGGGCTGGGCGGCGACCTGGGAAGCGGGTTCAGCTTCGACCTGGCGTTGACCTCGGGGCTGGCCACCGACGCCGAGCACGGTTACGAGCCCCGGGAGGGCCGCCAGAAAGTGGCCGAGGCCGCGTTCGACAACCCGGCGGCCACGGGGCGCCTCAAGTACACCGCCATCCCGGGTCTCGAGCTGGCGGCCAGCGTGCAGTACCAGGACGACATCACCCAGGGCGAGGACCCCAATGCCGGCGGCGCCACTCTTTTCGAGACCCACGCCGACTGGCGCCGCGGACCCTTCGGTCTGCGCGCGCTGTACGCACGCTGGGACCTGGACGGCGCCGGACCGCGCGCCCTGGGCGCCGACCGCCAGGACGGCTTCTACATCGAGCCCTCCTGGCGTCTCAACGAGCAGTGGGGCGTGTTCACCCGTTACAACCAGTGGGACAATGCCGCCGGCGACGCCCTGGACAGCGAGTTCAGCCAGTGGAACCTGGGCGTGAATTACTGGCCCGTGCCCAACGTGGTCATCAAGGCGGACTACCAGTCCCAGGACACGCCGGACGGCATCGACGAGTTCGACGGCATCAACCTGGGCGTCGGCTACATGTTCTAGCGCGTGCAACGATTCATCCCGCCAACCCGTTCGACCAGCCGCGTCCTGGCACTCGCGGCACTGTTGCTGGCGGCCGCCACGGCCGCCAGCGACGTATACCAGACCCCGGACGATTTCCTCGACCAGGTGTTCGACGGCAACCCGCCGGAGGCCGCGGTGCTGTGGATCGACGGCGACCTGGCCGGGCAGGCGCGCCGGATACTCGGCCACGATTACGGCGCGCTTCGGGTGCGCTACTGGCTGAAGGACGGGCGCAGCGCCTGGATTCTCGAGGAGGTGGGCAAGGAGCGCCCGATCACCGTGGGCATCGTGGTGGGCGGCGGCGGGATTGAGCTCATCAAGGTTCTGGAATACCGGGAAAGCCGCGGCGGGGAGGTTCGCTTCCCGTCGTTCACGCGCCAGTTCCACGGCGCGGGCCTGGACGACGACCTGACGCTGGACCGTTCCATCGACGGCATCTCCGGCGCCACGCTCTCGGTGCACGCCTTGAAGCGCCTGGCGGCGTTGGCCTTGCTGTTTCACCGCCGGGTGAGCCATGAGTGAACGCCGCCCGCCGGTCAATGGCAGCCGCTGGCGCCGCTGGCACCGCACCCTGGGGATTGTCAGCGCGCTGTTCGTGCTGCTGCTTTCGGTCACCGGCCTGATGCTCAACCACTCCCACGACCTGGGCCTGGATCGGCGCCACGCCGACGCGGGCTGGCTCGAGGACTGGTATGGCATCGGGCCGGCGGGCGAGCCGGTGTCCTTCCGGGCGGGCGGCGAGTGGGTGAGCTGGCTGGACGGGGTACTGTACACGGGCGCGCACCAGGTGGACGAATCCGTGGCCCGGCCCGTGGGTGCGGTGTCGCTGGGACGAGTGATCGCGGTGGGGCTGCCGGGCGGCGTGCTGCTGCTCACCCCGGACGGCCGGCGGGTGGACCGGCTGGGCGCCGCCGCCGGCGTGCCCGGGGGCGTGGCGCGCATCGGCCGGGGCGCCGACGGCCGCCTGCTGGTGAGCGCGAACGGGCGGGTTTACGAAGCCGACGAGGCGCTGACCCGCTTCGAACCGTGGCCCGGCGCCGGGCAGGCCACCTGGTCCAGCCCCGGGACGGCGCCCGCCTCGCTGCGCCAGAGCGTGCGCAGCCGCTGGCGGGGTAATGGCATGAGCCTGGAGCGGGTGTTGCTGGATTTTCACAGCGGGCGCTTCTGGGGGCCCTGGGGCGTTTGGCTGATGGACGCCATGGCATTGATTTTCCTCATTCTTTCCCTGACCGGCGCATGGCTGTGGTGGCGCCGGCGAAACGGTTCGCGCCTGCGTCTGCCTCCATCCTGATTGACAATCATTCGCATTTGCATTTAAGCTGTTATCCGTCATGTACGTATGTGTCTGCAACGCCGTTTCCGAGCGCGCCATCCGCGAGGCCGTGGAGGCCGGCGCGCGCACGTTCGCGGACCTGCAGATGCAGACCGGCTGCTCCACCTGTTGCGGTTGTTGCGAGCCGGTGGCCCGTCACCTGCTGGACCAGTACCTGCGCCTCGACGAGGCCGGCCGTCCCGCCGGCGGCTCGCACCAGGTTCTCGCGGTGGGCGCCGTATCCCGCTAGGCGAACCCGCCCCAGGGTTCAACGCTTCTCATTCGCTCATTGCCGATCTCCCCCCTTTTTCCCAGGGGTGCGCGAGGCGCGTTTTCGGGACACGCCGTAGACCCCTCCCCCGGATCAAGTCCGGGGCAGGCTCTGGGGGCTCGACGGCGGCCGTCCAGGCCGCCGACGGTCCCGAACCCGGGCCACGCACACCCTTTGATAACGCGGTACCAACGGCGGGGGTGCGGTGGGGCCCGGCGAGACCGTCGTCGCCCGGATGGCGGCGCCGGAGCCTACAGGGATGTATGTACGGCGTTCTCGACAGGCACTACCGTGCCCCTGCCTCCGAGATTGGAGCCGGCAGGTCTTTACGCACAGCGATTGCTCCGGAACTGGCTGTACCGACGTAGCCCGTGTCCGCGGCAGCGATGCGTTATAGTGGCGCGCGTCCAAGCGCGAAAGGGATTGCCATGAAGGGCGAGAGCAAGATCATCGAACACCTGAACGCCGTGCTGAAGAACGAGCTCACGGCCATCAACCAGTACTTCCTGCATTCGCGCATGTACAAGGACTGGGGGCTGGGCAGGCTCGGCGAGAAGGAATACGAGGAATCCATCGATGAGATGAAACACGCCGACCAGCTCATCGAGCGGATCCTGTTCCTGGAGGGGCTGCCCAACCTGCAGGACCTGGGCAAGCTGTACGTCGGGGAAAATACCAGGGAAATCCTGTCCTGCGACCTGAAGCTGGAACTGGAAGCCCTGCCCGCGCTGCGCGAGGCCATCGCGGATTCGGAGAAGCTAAACGACTACGTCAGCCGCGAGTTGTTCGAGAACATCCTGAGCTCCGAGGAGGAGCACATCGACTGGCTCGAGACCCAGCTCGATCTCATCGACCGCGTGGGCCTGGAGAACTATCTCCAGTCGGGGATGTAACGCCGCGCAACGCGGCTCAGAACGGTTGCACCACCGTCAGCACGACGATGGCGATCAGGAACAGCCCGGGCACCTCGTTGAAGAAGCGCAACCAGCGGCTTCCGTGCCGGCACTCGCCGCGCGCCAGGTCCCGCATCAGCTTCCAGCACCATCCGTGGTAGCCGATCAGTCCGAGTACCAGTATTAGTTTTACCTTGAGCCATGCCTGGAACGAATAGGCCTGCCAGGCGTAGGCGAACAACATCCACAACCCGAACGCCGCGGTGAGCGCGCCGCCGATGGTCATGATGGCGAAAAGCCTTTTCTCCATGATCGCCAGGCGGGAACGTTCAGCCTCGTCGGTGGCCGCCTCGTGATAGATGAACAGCCGGGGCAGGTAAAACAGCCCGGCGAACCAGGTCACCATGAAAACGATGTGAAAGGCTTTCACCCAGAGCATGCGCGCGCTCCCTTCAGCGACACGCGCAGAGCATATCGATTTCGCTCGCGGGGCGCATTGCCGTGCTCCTGCGTATGGGAAAAGAAAAAGGGCCGGTTCAATAACCGACCCTTGACGTTACGATTCAATACCGGTATAAACCCGAGCAATCGCTGCCCCGCAAGCGAGCTTGCTCGACGAATAACCATAACAATAAACAAGAGCAACAACCCAGAAAAAGTTTCAAAGCGGCTCTTCGAGCCGCTTTTTTATTGTCGGCCGGAAATAGCGCCACAAAAGGCAGACACAGCCGGTCCGCCAAATTATGATGGCCTTCCGCCGGATAAGTTCCACGCCCGATGGCCGACAACACGTTTTCCAATCTCGTCGTCAGGAAGATCGACCCGCGCAGGCGCCGCATGCTGATGGCGGCCGCGGGAGCGTGCCTGCTGGTGGCGGCCGCGCTCGGCTTCCTCCTGGGCCGTTATTCGGTGGGTTACATCGGCGAGCACGCCGAGCGCTATCACAAGACCCTGACCAGCCTGCAGGATGCCTACGCCGACAACGCGCGCCTGCGGGAGCGCGTCGCCGCGCTTGAAAGTTCCGAGCAGGTGGCGCGCGGCGCCAACGGCGACCTGCGCGAGCAGATAGGAGGGCTGCAGCAGCAGCTCGCCGACGTGAAGGGCGAGCTGTCACTCTACAAGAGCCTGGCCGCCGCGGGCAGCAACGGTACCGGCCTGGGCGTGCACCAGGTGCTGATCCGCCCCACCGGCGCGCCCAACGTGTTCGAGTACACGCTGACCCTGATGCAGAACCTGGAAAAGGCCGACGTGATTTCCGGCACTGTCAGGATCTGGGTCGAGGGCTCCCTGGGCGGCGAGCCGGCGCGGCTGGGTCTGGAACGCCTGCAGGCCAACGAGCCCGACGGGCTGGACTATTCCTTCAAGTATTTCCAGGTGCTGCGCGGCAGCATCACCCTGCCCGCCGACTTCGAGCCGGCGCGGATCCTGGTGGAGCTCGACCCGGACCGGGGCGGGGAAAGTGAGACCGTTAAAGCGGACTTTGACTGGGCAGGCGTGGTAAAACGTCCCTCCCGGGACCCGGAAGACGGAGCAAAATCACCATGAGCAATACAGACATCGAAACCCTGATTGGCAAGAACTCGAAGCTCGACGGCGACATCAAGTTTCGCGGCGGACTGCACGTGGACGGCACCATCAAGGGCAACGTGACGGCGGAGTCCGGTGCCGAGGCCGTGGTGACCATCAGCGAACACGGCCGGGTGGACGGCGAGATCCGCGCCCCGCGCGTGATCATCGACGGCACCCTGAACGGCGACGTTTTCGCCTCCGAGCGCATTGAGCTCGCGGCCCGGGCGCGGGTCAAGGGCAACATTCACTACAAGACCATCCAGATGGCGCTCGGCGCCCAGGTCAATGGCACCGTCAGCTACGAGGAAAAAATGGAGGGCGCGCCGCGCAAGACCGAGAGCGAACATCGCCCGGTTCGCGCGGTTGGCACCGAGTAGGCCGGTCCCGGGTCCGGGTGGCGGCGCCTGGCGCCGCCTTTTCCGCGCATGTTCGCCGGGGGGCTTGCGGCATCCCGTATAATGATGTCCGGGTATCAACAACCGGATTGAGTGTCATGGAGACTGCCACCGAAACCAGTGCCGCGCCGCTCGTATTTACCGACGCGGCGGCGCACAAGGTTGCCGAACTGCTGCGCGAGGAGGAAAACCCCGCGCTCAAGCTGCGCGTCTATATCACCGGCGGCGGCTGCTCGGGATTCCAGTACGGGTTCACCTTCGACGAATCCGTGGAGGAGGGCGATCTGACCGTGGACAGGGAAGGTGTCACGCTGGTGGTGGATCCCATGAGCGTGCAGTACCTGATGGGCGCCGAGGTGGACTACGTGGAGAACCTGCAGGGCGCCCAGTTCGTCATCCGCAACCCGAACGCCGCCACGACCTGTGGCTGTGGATCTTCCTTCTCGATCTAGAAGGCCGTTGGATAGCTACCAGCGTTCCGCGCGCAATCCGCTGCGCGCCTTTACCCTGTCCCGCGAGGCCGAGCGCCGCGCTGACGCCGCCTGGCTCGAGCGCCAGCGCGCGGGCGCACGGGTCATTCCCGTGTTCGGCGAGCGCTTCCCCGTGGACGTCGCGCACGGGCGCCCGGTGACCGTGGAGATCGCCGCCACGGGTGCCGATCCCGAGCAGCTCATTTTCCTGGGCCACGACGGCGAGCAAGCCTGGTTCGCCTGGGACGCCGGCGACGCCGGGGCCGAGTCCGTCACCGGCCTGGGCGGCGCCCCGCTCTGGGACCTGCGCCGCGCGGCGCAGGCCATGAAAGGCGCCTTTTCCGGCCTGCTCGCCTATTCCCGGGCGCTTTGCCACTGGCACCGGCAAAACCGGTACTGCGGCGCCTGCGGCTCGCCGATGGAGCGCGCCGACGGCGGCCACGTGCTGCGCTGCAGCGGTTGCGGACAGGTACAGTTCCCCCGCGTGGACCCCGCCGTCATCGTTCGCATCACCCATGGCCAGCGCGTGCTGCTCGGGCGGCAGTCGGTGTGGCCTGCGCGCCGCTACTCGGTGCTGGCCGGCTTCGTGGAAGCCGGCGAAAGCCTGGAGGACGCGGTGCGCCGCGAGGTGCTGGAAGAGGCGAACGTGGCGCTGGCGCGCATCGACTATCACTCCTCGCAGCCGTGGCCGTTCCCGGCCTCCCTGATGCTGGGTTTTACCGCCCATGCCGAAAACGGCGACGCCTCGCCCGGCGACGAGCTCGAGGACCTGCGCTGGTACGACCGCGAGGCGCTGGCCCGGGACGTCATGGCCGGCGAGCTCAGGCTGCCGTTCAAGGCCAGCATTGCCTACCTGCTGTTGGCCGACTGGTTCGACCGTGACGGCGAGACCCTGGACGAGCTGGACCGCGCCGCCGAAGGCGCCACCGTGTCCCGTGAGGGTTGACCCGGAAACGGGCTGGCTGCGCGGGGTGCGACGGGTGCCCACACCGAACCGGGACGCCCGCCCCGGAGGCGCCCCGGTGGACCTGGTGGTGGTGCATGCCATCAGCCTTCCCCCCGGCGAGTTCGGCGGTCCCTGGATCGACGAGCTGTTCACCAATCGACTGGACCCCGAAGCGCACCCGTATTTCCGGGAGATTGCCGGCATGCGGGTATCGGCGCACGCGCTGATCCGCCGCGACGGCGTCATCACCCAGTACGCGCCCTTCGGCGAGCGCGCCTGGCACGCCGGCGAGTCGTGCTGGGAGGCTCGCGAGGCCTGCAACGACTTCGCCGTGGGCATCGAACTGGAGGGCGGCGATGAGCATCCCTTCGAGCCGGTACAATACTGGCGTCTGGCCGAGCTTATACGCGCCCTGATGCAGGTCTATCCGGCAATATCCCCCGAGCGCGTGGTGGGCCACTGCCACGTTGCGCCGGGACGCAAGACCGATCCCGGCCCGCACTTCGACTGGGCGCGCCTGAAGCGCCTCATCGCAGCGGAGTTCACATGACGCTAATCGCCATCATCGTCACCCTGGCGCTGTCCCATTTCATCAGCGGACTGGCCGCGCTGCGCGGCACCGACTGGGTCTGCGCCTGGCAGCGCTGGCTGCAGGGGCACTGCAACAGGCTGCCCGGCTTCGACGGGGCCACCGGCGTGCTGCTGGTGGTGGCGCTGCCGGTGATCGCCGTGGCGCTGGCGCAGTGGGCGCTGGAGGACGTGGCGGCGGGGCTGGCGTCGTTCGTTTTCGGCGTGGCCGTGCTGGTCTGGGCCTGGGGACCCCGGGACCTGGACCGGGACGTGGAGGCCTACCTGAAGGCCGCCGCCGGGGGCGACACCGACGAGCAGCGCCGCGCGGCGGAAGCCATCGTCGCCCAGCCCCTGCCGCCGGACGCCGAGGACGAGGCCGAGGTGGTCATGGCCTGGGTTTACCTGGGCGCGCTGGAGCGCGGCTTCGGGGTGCTGTTCTGGTTCGTGGTACTGGGTCCGCTGGGCGCCGTGCTCTACCGGGTGAGCCAGGTGCTGGCGCGGCGTGCCGCCGACCGGGGCGCGCCGGAAGGCTTCGTGGGCGCGGTGCGCCGGCTGCGGCGGCTGCTGGACTGGCCGGTGTGCCTGTTGATGGCGCTGGGACTGGCCGTGGTGGGCCACTTCGACGCCGTGATCGCCGCCTGGCGCGAGCACTACCGCCGCGAGGGCCAGGGGTTCTTCGCCCTGGACCCGGGATTCGTGCTCTCCGCCGCGCGCGCCACCCTGGCCGCGCCGCCCACCGGGTGGCCGGCGGACTTCGAGCGCGAGCCCGATGTTTACGACCGCATTCGCATGAGCCTGAACCTGGTCTGGCGGGTGATGTTTGTCTGGCTCACGGTGCTCGCGCTTTTGACCCTGGCCGGCTGGCTGGGATGAGGGGAGCCCCGCGGGAGCGGCGTGTGGGAGCGGCGTCTCGCCGCGAAGGCTTCGCCAGGCAGGGCGCCATGCCGCGAGAGCTGTGGGAGCGGCCCCGGATCGGGGTCCGGGGCAGGCTCTCCCGCCGCGAATCCGCGCGTGCTTGGCTACTTGCCGTTGCCTGCGCGTTGGCGCCCGCCCTGGCGGCGGCCGGCGCCTCCGCCACCGGCGCCGACGGGGTCACCGTTACCCTGGAGCAACCGGCCCATCGCATCATCGCGCTCTCCCCCGCTCTCGTGGAAATGACCTATGTCGCCGGCGCCGGCGAGCGGCTCGTCGGCGCGGTGGCCTACAGCGACTACCCGCCGCCCGCCGCCGACCTGCCCAGGGTGGGCGACGCCTTCCGGCTGGACCTGGAACGACTGCTGTCCCTGAAGCCCGACCTGGTGCTGGCCTGGCAAAGCGGCAACCCGCGCGCCGCGGTGCGGCGCCTGCGCGAGCTGGACGTCCCCGTGCTGGTCACCGAGGTGCATGAACTCGACGACGTGGCCGAACAACTGGAAACCCTGGGCCGCCTGGCCGGCACGGCGGACACCGCGCACGAGGCGGCGGCGGATTACCGCGCGCGGCTGGACGCGCTGCGGGCGCGCTACGGCGGCCGCGATCCGGTGAGCGTGTTCTACCAGGTGGACGACCGGCCGCTCTACACCGTGGGGGGCACGCACATCGTCTCCCGCGCCATCGCGCTATGCGGCGGCAGGAACGTGTTCGCCGGTCTCGACACCCTGGCGCCGTCGGTGAGCGAGGAGGCGGTGCTTTCCGCCGACCCGGAGGCCATCGTGGCGCCGGTTTACGAGGGGGGTTCCAACGATCTCGAACGCTGGAGCAAGTGGCCCGGCATGCGAGCAGTGGCGCGCGGCAACCTGTTCACCGTCGCCGCCGACGACCTGAGCCGCGCCACACCCAGGCTGGCGGACGGGGTGGAAAAACTCTGCGAGGCGCTGGACACGGCCCGCGACCACCGGCCGTAGATGCCATCCGCGTGGGTCTCGCTGCCGCTCGACCCACCCTGCTTTTGTGGGAGGGCCCTTGGGCCCGACCTTGACCATCGGCCGAATGCGGCCTCCCGCATCGCCCGCATCCGCGGGCTCCTACGAGGTCGTACCATCCGGTACCCACCCGTAGGAGCGCCCGGACGGGCGCGATCCCCGCGATCCGTTCGTCCTGAGCCGGCTTCGAGCCTGTCGAGAAGCCGAGTCGAAGGACGGCCCGCCCTCAATCCATCAGGACGATCAGGTGCGCGGCGACGCACTCGCGCAGGGCGTCCAGGTCGTAACCGCCCTCCAGCGTGGACACCAGCCGCCCCTGGGCGCTGCGGTCGGCGGCTTCCCGCAGCCGGCGCGTGATCCAGGCAAAATCCTCGTGCTCCAACTCCAGTTGCGCCAGCGGGTCGTCCCGGTGGCCGTCGAAACCGGCGGAGACGAAAATCATTTCCGGTTGGAAATCCTCGAGCGCCGGCAACAGCTCGTCCGCCCAGGCGGAGCGGAATTCATCCGAGCCGCTGCCCGGCGGCAGCGCCGCGTCCACCACGTGCTCGTTGCCCGAGTCCGGCTCGCCGGTGCCGGGAAACAGCGGCGACTGGTGGCTGGAGAGATAGAGCACCCGCGGGTCCGCCTGGAAGATGGCCTGGGTGCCGTTGCCGTGGTGCACGTCGAAATCCACGATGGCAACCCGGTTCAGGTGATGGGCCTCCAGGGCGTGCAGCGTCCCCACCGCCACGTTGTTGAAAAGACAGAATCCCATGGCCCGGCTGCGCTCGGCGTGATGGCCCGGCGGGCGCACCGCGCAGAACACCCGCCCCGCGGCGCCGGCCTTGATCTGGTCCACCGCCAGGCACACGGCGCCGGCGGCGCGCAGTCCCGCCTCCAGCGAGGCAGGCCCCATGTAGGTGTCCGGGTCCAGCGCCACCAGGCCTTCCGGCGGCGACAGGTCCACGAGCTTCTGCACGTAGTCCTCGCCGTGGGCGCGGCGCAACTGGATGCCGGTGGCCCTGGGCGCCACGAAGCGCGGCAGTGAATCGAAGGGCGGCTCGCCGATGAGCCGGAGCACGGTCTTCAGCCGTGCCGGGCGTTCCGGGTGATCCCTGCCCATGAAATGTTCCAGGCAGGCGGGATGGGTCACGATGGCCAGCGTCATCGACGCTCGTGCTCCCAGAGAACCTCCTTGCCGCCGCCGGCGCGGTCCAGCACCCGGCAGATCACGAACAGCAGGTCCGAGAGCCGGTTGAGGAAGCGCCCGGGCTGGGGATTGATGTCCTCGTCGCGCGCCAGGGTCACCACGGTGCGCTCGGCGCGCCGGCACACGGTGCGTGCCAGGTGACAGGCCGCGGTGGCGCGATCACCGCCGGGCAGGATGAAGTCCTTGAGCGGCGGCAGGTCGGCGTTGAAGCCGTCCAGCGTGGTTTCCAGCTCCGTCACGTGTTCGTCGGCAATCATGGCGTGCCCCGGGATGCAGAGCTCGCCGCCCAGGTCGAACAGCCGGTGCTGCACGCGGGTCAGGCATTCACGCACCTCGTCCGGCACCTGCTCCGCCAGCACCAGCCCCACGGCGGCGTTGAGCTCGTCCACGGTGCCGTAGGCGATTACCCGCGGGCTGTCCTTGGACACGCGGCTGCCGTCGCCCAGTCCGGTGGTGCCGTCGTCGCCGGTGCGCGTGTAGATCTTGGAAAGACGGTGACCCATGCATGCTCCGATTCAGGCGGTTGGCACAGGTTAGGTTGGGGCGCGCCCGCCGGCAAGCGTCCCTGTGGGAGCGGCGTCCCCGCCGCGAACCCCAGCCCGCTGATGTGGGAGCGGCGTCCCCGCCGCGAACCCCAGCCCGCTGATGTGGGAGCGGCGTCCCCGCCGCGAACCCCAGCCTTCCTCTCCTCGTCCCGCATCACACCTTGGCCCGCCGCCACCGCGCCGTTTATAGTGCGCGTTTGCCAATTTCCCCAAGGGATTACCATGGGAAAGCACACTTTCCTTTACGACGAGCACGTCAAGCTGGGCGCGAAGATGGTGGATTTCGGCGGCTGGGACATGCCGCTCCACTACGGCTCCCAGCTCGAGGAACACCACCAGGTGCGCCGCGACGCCGGCATGTTCGACGTCTCCCACATGACCCCGGTGGACGTATCTGGACGCCAGGCGCGCGAGTACCTTCGCCATCTGCTCGCCAACGACGTGGACAGGCTCAAGGGCCCGGGGCGTGCCATTTACGGCTGCATGCTGGACGACAGCGGCGGCGTGCTCGACGACATGATCACCTACTGGATCGACGAGGCCCATTACCGGGTGGTCGTGAACGCCGCCACCACGGACAAGGACCTGGCCTGGATGGAAAGGCAGGCAAAGGGCTTCGACGTGGAAGTCACCGGCCGCCACGACCTTGCCATCGTCGCCGTGCAGGGGCCCAACGCGCGGGACAAGGCGTACGGGGCGATGCCGGAAGACGCGCGCGAGGCGGCGCGGGATCTCAAGCGCTTCCAGGCAGCGCCTGCCGGCGAATGGTTCATCGGCCGCACCGGCTACACCGGCGAGGACGGCTTCGAAGTGATCCTGCCCGGCGGCGAGGCGCCGGCGTTCTGGAATGGCCTGCTGGAAGCGGGCGCCAGGCCGGCGGGGCTGGGCGCGCGCGACACCCTGCGCCTGGAAGCGGGCCTGAACCTCTACGGCCAGGACATGGACGAGTCCGTGACCCCCTACGAGGCGAACCTGGCCTGGACCGTGGCCTTGGAGCCGACCGACCGGGACTTCATCGGCCGCAAGGCGCTTCAAGGGAAACTCGAGTCGGGCATCGGCGAGCGCCTGGTGGGCCTGGTGCTCGAAGACCGCGGCATCCTGCGCCACGGCATGCGCGTTTTCGTGGAGGGCGCCGGCGAGGGCGAGATCACCAGCGGCGGGTTCTCACCCACCCTGGGCGTGTCCATCGCCTTCGCCCGGGTGCCGCGCGCCATCGGCGACAGCTGCGAGGTGGAAGTGCGCGGCAAGCGCCTGAAGGCCCGCGTGGTGAAGCCGCCGTTCGTCAAGAACGGCGAGGCCGCCGAGGGCGTCCTGGACTGAGTGGCGCGCTCCGGATGCGAAGGGCGGCCATGCTAGAATGCCGCCTCCACGCTGCCCGTGGAGGCGGCACCATCACCGACCGATCAACCTGTGCGGAGCCTTTGCGATGAGCGAGATCCCGTCCGATCTGCGTTATACCGAGTCCCAC
>Ga0102944_1000641_pt1 | contig 25841 bp, 22 predicted proteins | sample SalPonD_shore_MG_FD_78172 | JGI IMG/M metagenome (GOLD analysis project Ga0102944, IMG submission 78172) | Salt pond soil microbial communities from South San Francisco under conditions of wetland restoration - Salt Pond MetaG... | ecosystem: Environmental > Aquatic > Marine > Intertidal zone >...
AAGGACAATTGGTTAATTCTTTCATTATTCAATTCATTTGTTATAATTTTTAATTAAAAAACGTATATATTTAATTAAAATCAATATATAATTAATTATTTTGATTTAATTATTATAATAATTAATTAGCATTTTAAAGGACTATACTACTTGGGATACCCAATCAAATACAGTAAAAATAACGTCACTATTACATTTTCAACTATACTATCATGAATATCATCCTCACTATTGGTTTAGTAGTGTCACTGGGGGGCGTATTTTTTCGCTCGCAGCCAATAAATTCAACTTCAACTCGCTTGCCAATATGGTGATGGGAGATGGATCTTACATAGGGAGTGCTTTTTATTTAAGAAGTCCGCGTTTATCTTTTTTTAAATAAACTTCCATTTTTAATCTACAGGCAGAAATGAATCGCAATAGTTCGTGATTTTTCTCATCGATTACTTGCCGGCTTCACATTTATTGTTAATCTTATATTTATAAACAAATTCAGCTTGAGGAATCCGGCGGAGCAGTTCCAAAAAAAAGTGGCACTTAACAGTACCTGCAGTTTATGCAGGGCTCTAAGTGGTTTAAAAGTATTTTACAGTTATTTAACTAATCCGGGAATAAAACAATGCATCGGGTATGTATCATTGGTGCTTCGGGAAAGCTTGGACAGTACATGATTCAGCATGCCCTGGATCGGGACTATGAAGTAGTTGGCGTTTGCCGAGAGCAAAGTGTGGGAAAGCTAAAACGATTTCAGGATCAAATCACAATCGTTCCAGGGATGACAAACGATCGTAAAGTCATTAAAGAAGCGGTCAAAGGTTGTGACGGAGTACTCACCGTTTTGGTTCCCTGGGGAGTCAACAATTATTCATCGGGGACCGCTCAGGCCGTACTTGACTTTGCCGAGCCTAATGCCCGGCTCATCTTTTCCTGCGGATGGCATATCAGTCGTGACGGTAAAGATGTTTACTCGTGGAAACTGAAATTTATCGTAAATGTTGGGGGCTGGATAGCTAAAAAATTACGGTATGTGGATATAGATGACCAAGAAGAAGCATTCCGAAGAATATTTAAAAGTGATAAAAAGTGGACGGTTGTACGGGCAAGCGATCTTGAGGAAGGCGAAAGTCAGGGCTTACCTGTATGGAGCGAGCATGTCGGTGATCCCATTCTTGAAAGCAATCTAACAAGGAGAATAGATTTTGCGCTTTTCATGGTCGAAGCGCTTGAAAATGACGAACTCATTCAAAAAGCTCCTGCAATTGTTGGCCGCCAAACACCTTCCGCACTCGCTTACAAGACAAAGCCCTAGCTTGGAATTTGGGAGGTACTGAACTCATGCCTATAAAGCCTCTGCTCCCGCTGCACTGATTTGGCAATACAAGCTTTTTACCCTTCAAAAAAATAAAAAAGGCAGCCTGTTGCCAGGCTGCCTTTAAGAACATTTATACCCATCAAGCAGGGTATACAGATTAGTCCAGGTCGAATCGATCCAGGTTCATAACCTTGTCCCAAGCTGATACGAAGTCCTTAACGAATTTTTCTTCAGCATCTTCAAATGCATAGACTTCGGCAACAGCCCGCAACTCAGAATTCGAACCGAAGACCAAGTCGACACGTGTGCCTGTCCATTTGACCTCACCAGTCTTACGATCATGCCCTTCAAAGACTTCTTTTTTATCCGACTTAGCCGACCAGGTTGTACTCATGTCGAGAAGATTAACGAAGAAATCATTGCTCAATGTGCCGGGCTGATCGGTAAAGATACCGTAATCCGAACCGTCATAGTTGGTATCCAGCACGCGCATTCCACCAACGAGCACCGTCATCTCAGGAACCGACAAGGTTAACAGCTGAGCCTTGTCTATTAACAGTTCTTCTGCCGTAGCATTTCGCTCTGTATCAAAGTAGTTACGAAAACCATCCGCATCAGGCTTGAGCCATTCGAATGATTCTATATCAGTTTGATCTTCGGTAGCATCAACGCGTCCCGGGGTAAATGGTACTGTGATATCATGACCGGCTTTTTCAGCCGCCTGCTCAATAGCGGCACATCCTCCCAAAACAATCAAATCGGCCAATGAAACCTTTTTGTCGCCTGACTGAGAGTCGTTAAACGAATCCTGGATTTCTTCAAGAGTGTCCAACACTTTCGATAATTGTTGGGGATTGTTGACAGTCCAGTCTTTTTGGGGAGCAAGACGTACACGTGCACCGTTGGCACCTCCCCTTTTATCAGAACCGCGGAATGTCGAGGCGGATGCCCAGGCGGTAGAGACCAATTCTGAAACCGTCAATCCGGAATCGAGTATCTCAGCTTTTAATTCTGCAATATCATCTTCGTTGATGAGTTCATGATCAACTTTGGGAAGCGGATCTTGCCAGATAAGATCTTCCTCAGGAATTTCCGGTCCGAGATAACGTGCTTTTGGTCCCATATCCCGGTGAATAAGCTTAAACCAGGCACGTGCAAAAGCATCTGCAAACTCATCGGGATTTTCATAAAAGTGTTTGGTAATCTTCTTGTATTCGGGATCCACTTTTAACGCAAGGTCCGTAGTAAGCATCATAGGTGCATTTTTCTTATCAGAATCGTGCGCGTCGGGAACCGTGCCATTCCCTGCTCCATCTTTCGGTGTCCATTGGTGCTTGCCGGCAGGACTTTTGGTCAGCTCCCACTCGTATCCGAACAGGTTATCAAAAAAGCCCATGTCCCATTCAATAGGCTTGTTGGTCCATGCTCCTTCCAGGCCGCTGGTTATCGTATCGGGACCTGCGCCCGTACCGTAGTCATTTTTCCAACCGAGGCCTTGTTGTTCAATAGGTGCTGCTTCGGGATTCGGACCGTTATGTTCTTCAGGAGCCGCGCCGTGAACTTTACCAAAGGTATGTCCCCCCGCAATAAGTGCGACTGTTTCATAATCATTCATAGCCATCCGCTTAAATGACTGGCGAATATATTTCGCAGCCTTTTCGGGATTCGGCTCAGCATTTGGTCCTTCCGGATTCACATATATAAGTCCCATGTGATCGGCAGCAAGCCGGCCTTCAAGATTTCCATCATCATCATGGCGTTCATCCGCAAGCCATTCATGTTCCGGGCCCCAATTAACATCTTTTTCGGATTCCCAGATATCTTCACGACCGCCGCCAAAACCGAAGGTTTCAAAACCCATCGATTCCAGGGCACAGTTTCCGGCTAATATCATCAGGTCTGCCCAGGAAATTCTCTTTCCATATTTTTGCTTGATCGGCCAGAGCAAACGACGGGCTTTATCAAGGCTTACATTGTCAGGCCAGCTGTTAACGGGAGCAAAACGCTGATTGCCGGTACCTGCACCACCCCGGCCGTCTGCCACGCGGTATGTACCGGCATCATGCCAAGCCATACGAATAAAGAGCGGACCGTAATGTCCCCAGTCGGCAGGCCACCATTCCTGGGAGTCGTTCATCAACTCAAACAGATCATCCTTAACAGCCTGATAGTCGAGTTTTTTAAATTCTTCAGCGTAATTAAAATCTTCGCCCATCGGATTAGACTCAGAACAATGCTGTCGAAGAATATCCAGATCCAGCTTATTTGGCCACCAGTCTCTATTCTTGGTACCTCCACCGGCTACTTGCCTTGTTGCGCCTCCATGAAATGGACACTTGCTTTCGCTATTGGAATTCTTAGCTTCGGTATTATTTGATGAGTTTTTATCTTTTCGATCCATTCTATGATTGTTTTATCATTTTTTATTAATCAATCTTAAAATTAACTAAATCATTTTATGATATAAATTAATCTCTGATAGATAATGCTTATGACATTTATATTTGTTCACTTATGACATTTAGCAAAATTGTATTGACGGTGATTACATTCCATAAATTCTGAATTAGTATTTTTTGTCTGCATTTATGCCCTTTAAAAAGTCTTATTTATTCAGCTTCGTCAAAAAATCTTCCAAAATTTTATTTATACTGATATCATTCTAATCTCCAAATAAACTTTCATTTTATAAATTAATGAAAAGAAGTCTGGGTTTTTGGCGTTCTTGGTCGCTCGTTGTCGGAATAATGATTGGAAACGGCATTTTTATGCTTCCGGCTGTGCTGGCTCCCTATGGAAGTCTGAGTCTGTGGGGATGGCTTTTTGCCGGCGGCGGTACTCTTTTTATCGCACTCATGCTGGGATCACTGGCTAAACGAATCCCCAAGGTAGGCGGCCCGTATATCTATACCCAAACAGCTTTTGGAGACCTACCCGGTTTTCTTGTTGCCTGGGGATACTGGATCTCACTCTGTACCGCAACATCGGCCGGAGCCATTGCATTTGTGGGATACTTCGGCGTGTTCATGCCTTCGGTTACCAGCATTCCGCTGGCCGGGGCAATTGCGGCCCTGGTGCTTATCTGGTTACTGACCGGCATCAATGTAGCAGGCGTTGAAACGGCCGGCATCGTTCAACTGGTTACTACCCTGCTCAAGCTTTTGCCATTATTTTTAATTGCCGGAGGAGGACTTTGGCTCGGCAATGTCACACAGATACCTGCCACGAATCCCAATCACGAATCTTTTCCCGTACTCATAGCAGGGCTTATAATGCTCACGATGTGGGCTTATGTAGGTGTTGAAGGGGTCACCATTCCCGCCGATGACGTCATTGAGCCGGAAAAGACCATCCCCCGCTCGTTAATCGCCGGTACGCTTACCGCCACAGTCGTCTATATCATCGCTACCTATGGCGTGATGGCGCTGATTCCAAATGCGAAACTGGCGGATTCCACCTCTCCTTTTGCCGACGCAGCCCTGCGTATTTTCGGTCAATGGGGATCCGGACTGGTAGCGATTGGCGCCATTATTTCTATCGGGGGATCTACCAACGGCAATATTCTGGTAACCGGTATGATACCGCGAGCGGTAGCACTCAACAAACTGTTTCCAAAGCGTTTTGCCGGATTGAATAAAAATGGAGCACCCGGCTTTGCTTTGATTATTTCAGGCTTGATCTCTTCGTTTTTGGTGGCCATGAATTATTCCAAGGGATTAGTGGGTGCCTTCAAGATGCTGATTTTGCTTTCTACCCTGACCACACTTTTACCGTATGCCGCTTCTGCCCTATCCGATTTAGTTTTACAGAAGCGAGAAGCCGACAAAGAAGGCATACATTACAATTGGAAATCCGTTAGTATTGCCGTTGGAGCTTTGATCTTTTCCCTTTTTACAATTATCGGTTCCGGCCTGGATGTGGCCGCTTACGGATTGATTTTATTGGTCTCGGGGCTGCCTGTTTACTATTGGATCAAAAGCGGAAAAAAATCCCAAGTAACGTAATTATTCAAAATATTGGCGGGATCGGCTCCCTTCCTTGCATTTGCCGATTAAATTTTGTCAGTTGACCAATAAACATTACCGTAGCAAGCGGTATTGCTGTGTATTGTCAAATTATTCGGGATGAGATACCAACTACTTGGCACTACTCTACTACTGCTATTTTTCGCCGGTTGCGCCGTACAGAGTCCCATGAGTGAAATGTTAATGTTTCACAAAAAGAAAGCTCTCAACGGCGAAAAATATACGGCCCGGTATAGCCATGCTGTTTTAAATATTGCCTCCGATTTGTATCCGGCCCACGCGGTAAATACTTATACTGCTCAAAAAGAACATCATAATACATCGAGATACCGGTATTCGAATTATCCGACGATTATGACCAATGCTATTTTTATGGCTGCTAATAATGATAGAGTGGCACTCTCTGTTGGTGTAGGTAACAACTTTGGAGCCGATGCCACCCTTCGCCTTTTGGGGCAAACCTACCTTACGGGAACGATCGATGCTTATCGACAGGGACAAGTGATATTACAGGAACGTCTTTTGGATGGGAATTTCCTTGGGTTAAGCCTGGGAGCTAGTTATATAAGAAATTATCAATATGTAGAAGAGGATATCGACACCGACTGTACTCTCTGTTTCCCGCACACAGAATATTATACACATTCTTTTGGGATCCGGGCTGTGGGACTTTTTGCCCCGCCCGCAAATTACGGCAAAAGTAAATTTTTCATTCATGTCACCGGCAGCATCAATTATGATACCGGCATAAAGGTTGTTTATCCAAGAATTGGCATCGCTTTCGGGGTTTATTAAAGCGGAACTTTTTAATACCGGACAACTTATTTGCAGTTGACGCTTTCCCATTGAATATTATAGCGTTGTCGATAAAATTTTTTTAACCGTTTATTTACGCTTTCATGAGAAAAGGCCTGTTCGTTTCTATTTTCCTGTCGCTGGCAATTGTTTTCGGGTGCAGCAAACAAAATCCGCAAACAGATTCATCTGACCATAACATCAACAAAAAATGGTGGAAAGAAGCCGTTGTCTATCAGATTTATCCGCGGAGTTTTAAAGACAGTGACAGTGACGGGATCGGAGACTTACAGGGCATCATTTCGAAACTGGATTATATCAAGAGCCTGGGCGTTGATGTGGTTTGGCTGAACCCCATCTATGCCTCACCCAACTACGACAATGGCTATGACATCAGCAATTATCGCAAGATTATGGATGAGTTCGGCACCATGGATGACTTTGACCAAATGCTCAAAGGGATGCACAAGCGCGGTATCAAGCTGATGATGGATTTAGTGGTAAATCATACCAGCGACCAACATCGATGGTTTAAGCAATCACGCAGTTCCCGGGACAACCCGTACCGCGACTATTATCACTGGTGGCCGGCCGAGCGAGGCAAACCGAATCCCCGCTACAGCTTTTTCGACGTTAATAACAATGCCTGGAAATACGATTCCCTAACGGACGCCTGGTACCTGCACTACTTTTCGGTTCACCAGCCCGACCTAAACTGGGAAAATCCCGAAGTAAGACAGCAGGTTTACAAGATCATGAAATTCTGGCTGAATAAAGGGATCGACGGCTTTCGCATGGATGCCTTTCAGTTTGTAGCTAAAGATACCACCTTTCCCAAATTACCCAAGGGCTACGAAAAAAATATCATCAAATATTACGGCATGGGACCTCATCTGCATGATTATATCAAAGAGATGTACCGGCAGGTGCTTAGTCATTACGACGTGATGACCGTAGCTGAGGGAGCCGGCAGCACTTTTCAGGATGCGATATCCCTGGTAGCTCCTAAACGCCATGAATTAAACATGGTATATCATTTTGATGGAATGGATATCGGCAACAGTTTGGACGGGTATAAATTGACGGATTTTAAAAGAGTTTATACACGCTGGGACAGCGCCATGGCCGGCAAGGGATGGTTGTCTATTTTTCTGGCTAATCATGACGTCCCGCGGATGGTCAGCAAATTCGGGAATGACAGTCCCGAATATCGTCGCCACTCTTCGCAAATGCTAACGACTTTTATCCTGAGTATGCACGGAACTCCCTACTATTATAACGGCGACGAGCTGGGAATGACGAATATTGATTTTGATGATATTTCCGACTACCGGGATATCGCAGCAAAGAATGGATATGAGAAGGTCAAAGAAAACAATGGGGATTTACAACATTATATGAAGCGACTGAATTTCTTGTCTCGGGATAATGCCCGTACACCCTTCCAGTGGGATACGACCGCCAACGCCGGATTTACCACCGGCACGCCCTGGATACAGGTTAATCCGAATTACAGAAAGATTAACGTCGCGGTAGAAGAACAGGATCCCAACAGCTGTCTGAATTATTTCCGGCGGATGATGGCGCTGCGAAAACAGCATTCGGTGTTGGTTTATGGAGATTACCAACTGCTGCTGCCCAAAGATGAACAGGTATATGCCTATACGCGGACACTGGACAGCCAAAAAATGCTGGTGCTGCTTAACTTTTCAACAGAAGAAGCCACCGTCGAATTGCCGGATTCTATATCCACCCACAAGATAATGATTAACAATTATTCTTCGGTTGATAGACAAAATGCGAGCATAACCCTGAATCCTTACCAGGCGGTTATTTATTCTTTGAACTAGCAATGAATATATTTGGGATAACTGCCTGACGAAACTATCCCGAGTCCAGGAACCCGGAATCGAATTCACTTAAAGTTGATCTTGCCCAAACCCCCATTCAGTTAAAAAGGCAATTGGCTCATTTCCCGGAATATTTCAAAGATTGACAATGCTTTGTGAGGCAAAAGCTGATAATGATTGCCGTAGATTACCCCTCCCCCGGTAATGGTACAAGATTTAATTTATCTGCAGTTGTTATTTAAGTAAAAGCGCATGCCCGAACTTCCCTTTACGACTGAGCAATTTTTAGAAATTTTTCGGTCCTATAACCTTGCAATATGGCCGGCACAAATTTTTGCTTATCTGTTGGGGCTAGGTGCAATAATCCTTGCCATCAGGAAAATCCAAGTATCAGACAAACTAGTCAGTTTTATATTGGGAATATTCTGGCTTTGGATGGGAATTGCGTATCACCTGCTCTTTTTTAGCCGGATAAACGAGGCAGCCTTATTATTCGGAGGCATCTTCATCATTCAGGGAGTCCTTTTTATAGCATTTGGAATGCTTACCAATAAGCTCCGTTTCCATTTTCAAAATAATATTTACGGTATCGCCGGAATTCTTCTTATAAGCTATGCCATGATCATCTATCCATTCATTGGCACCTTGTCGGGACACGGCTATCCATATGCCCCGATGTTCGGCATAGCGCCCTGCCCTACTGTTATTTACACCTTTGGCCTGCTGCTCTGGACACAAGGAAAAGTACCCGCATGGTTGCTCGTCGTTCCGGCTTTGTGGTCGTTAGTTGGCTTCAGCGCAGCATTACAACTGGATATGCCTGAAGATTTTGGCTTGATCGCAGCCGGAATCTTTTCTGTTACAATGCTGACCTATCGAAACCACATCCACCGTCAGGGAAGCTCATTGAGAATGGTAAAATAAATTCTGCGGATTTTTCAGATTGATCTACGAAATTTCTGTCATCATTTTTAACAATCCAAAACATTTCTAACTTGTAAGGTAATTTAAACACAATTGGAGGATTTATGAGGGGATATATTTTTTTACTAACGGGATTACTGCTTCTATCCTGTTCACGGAAAAACGATTCGCAAAGTTCTGCCGATAATTATTATCAATACGAAGGGGCACAGAAAATGAACGGCGGATCAAAAATGGTGGAAATTTCGACGCCGGACGGCAAGTTTCACGTTTGGACCAAACAGATTGGCAATAATCCGGATATGAAAGTACTGATCCTGCATGGCGGTCCCGGGGGCAACCATTTTTGGTATCAAAGTTTTAACAGTTATCTGCCGGCGGCCCATATTCAGTACTTTTATTACGATCAGCTGGGCTCATGGTTTAGTGATCAACCCCGGGATACCAGCTTATGGAATACCGACCGGTTTGTGGACGAAGTGGAGCAGGTACGCAAAGCATTAGGTCTGGATAAATCCAATTTTTACCTGTACGGACATTCGTGGGGAGGAATACTGGCTATCGAATATGCTTTAAAATATCAACAACATTTAAAAGGATTGATCATATCCAATATGATGTCCAGCGTTCCTGCATACAACCGATATGCCGAAAATGTGCTTTCAAAACAGATGGATCCTGATGTTTTGGCCCAAATACAACAATTCGAGTCGAATGGCGATTATGATAATCCCCAATATATGGATCTGCTGATGCATCATTTTTACAACAAACATATTTTGCGTATGCCGGTTGAACAATGGCCGGTACCGGTTACGCGCGGACTCAATCACCTTAATGAGCAAATATACGTTCAGATGCAAGGACCCAGCGAATTCGGTATCACAGACGACGCAAGCCTGTCAGATTGGGACCGGACTGCAGATCTTTCTAAGATTAAAGTCCCAACACTGGTAATCGGGGCCAAATACGATACCATGGATCCCGAATTTATGAAGATGATGAGCGACAGTCTGTCCGACGGGCGATACCTCTATTGTCCGAACGGCAGCCACATGGATATGTATGATGATCAGCAAACCTACTTTAACGGGTTAATCAAGTTCATCAATGATGTAAATACTCATCAATTCTGATTCCATAAAAAAATGGCAGCGCCTCTAAAGACGCTGCCATTTTACTTATGATATTTAGATACTAGCGAGCAAAGCTACTCAAGGCTTTACCGCTGGTCGACAATCCGCTTAAGAGCGTCGAAAATCCCAGCGACAATAGTGCAATCATCGTCAGAATCATGGGAGAAACTCCTGTCAAGCTAAGAATACCAAGGGTAATAGCTCCCAAACCAACAATAACCTGGGCTCCTGAAGCAGCATTCACCGCTTCTCGAGCAATTTTCTGAGCGGTATCATTTGCATCTGAAGTCATTATCTTCAGATCATTCAGCCGGGAAATCGTACGGCTGCTTAAGGCAATGCCGCAACCCAGGACAATACCAGCTATGGGCGTCAATATCTGGGGTACCACAAATACCAGCGAAAGGATACCCAATCCGATACCGATTCCCCCGGCCGTGATTTCTATACTTAATCCATCGCCGAGATTCATGCTGTGCAGTTCTTCGCCTCCGACCTTACTGATAAGATCGGAGTATTCAGCTGCGATTGCCGAGCCCTGGAAAAGCAGTCCGACACCCACTGCTATCGTTGCGATAGACAACATATAAACAGGGGCAATATTCGACAAACCCAGAATGGTTAATACTATCGCGGCAGCACCGCCAATTGCTTCTGTGGCCGTACCGCTGGAAATAGTTTCTAGCGCTATTTTTTGCTGTTGCGTCATTGATTCAGCCATAATATAATACCTCCTTTAACTCATTAGAGTGTATATTTAAAACAGATTAACAGGGGGCTGAATTCGAAATAAAACAATATATATGGACCTAATTCGCCTTTAAATCGATTTAAAAGGGGTTTTTATGAATGCTTATATATCTTTGTAAAAAATATTTCATTTTTGTTCGAGCTGCTTATCAGGTGTTTTAAAAGATCTCTTGTTACTAAATCCTCAATTAGTTATCGTAACTAATATTTTAATCAACCGTTTAACTATGTTTATAGGACATTTTGGTGTCGGACTCGGGGCTAAAAAAGCGGCACCCAAGATTTCACTCGGCACGCTCTTTTTGTCAGCTCAATTCTTGGATTTGCTCTGGCCTACTTTTCTTTTGTTGGGATGGGAACATGTAAAAGTACAGCCCGGCATCACCAAAATGACGCCTCTTAATTTTACCGACTATCCCCTGTCACACAGCTTGGTAATGGCCTGTGTTTGGGGCATTGTGATCGGTGGAATTTATTTCCTGATCAAACGAAAATATCGCGGCGCACTTATACTCGGATTATGTGCTGTCAGTCACTGGATTCTGGATTTGATTGTCCACCGACCTGATTTGCCCCTATATCCGGGCGGATCCATTATGGCGGGATTTGGATTATGGAATTATCCTGCGGCGGAGATTATCGTTGAGGGACTCATCTTCTTCATCGGGTTATGGCTTTATGTTCGATCTACCGAATCCAAAAATAAAGTGGGCACCTATGGATTTTGGGGACTCATCATCTTCCTGATTATGGTCCATGCCGGCAATATATTTGGCTCCCCGCCTCCGAATGCCACCGCGATTGCCTGGGTCGGAGAATCGCAGTGGATTCTGATCATCTGGGCTTACTGGATAGACCATAATCGCTCAGCCGCTGTATCCGTACAGCCCCAACCGGCATCCGATGACTGAAGTCCGGCAACCGACCGAAAAACTGTCGAAATTACAATGGATTAACCTGGCCCTTCGGGGATTGATGGAGACGGGTATTGTACTGGCCTTCGCTTTTTGGGGATACCGGATCGGCGGAAATAAAAGTATGAAGATTCTGCTATGTATTGCCGTACCGCTGGTCGGTTTCGGATTCTGGGGAGCTGTTGATTTTAGCGGTATGGGAAAGCTTTCCGAAACACTGCGCCTGATCCAGGAACTGGTTATTTCCGGACTGGCGGCCCTTGCTCTGTATGTAACCGGTGCACATGTATGGGGAATCGTACTTGTCTCCATTTCGATCGTACATCACGCCCTTGTTTATTCGCTTGGAGAAACCCTGCTGAAGAATTGATGCAAGAACTTCGCAACAAATTTTGCCGCCTTGCGTAAATCCGCATCCTTCATATTTAATTGAGAATATTCCCTGATCGTTTGTAATGAACGAACTTGGAATAAATATTAAGCATACACATGAGTAATTTATTCCCCTGGATGCGTATCATCCTGGCCGTGGGCATCTACATCATCTTTGCATTGCTGGCTTTATTTATATCCGCCAAAATGAAAATCAGCATACAAAAGATGGAAAGCCGCACGTCCGGCCCAATCCTTGCGATCGGTGCTATTGCTAACCTATGCGTATTGGGTGCCACACTTCTATTACTAAAATTTTTAGACGGCCGACCTCTAAGCACGCTCGGGATTTTGTTAAAAAATGAGGATCTCTATTACACCATTGCCGGAATAGCTATAATATTTTCCACCGCAGTTATATTGCTCTTACTCTTGCGTAAACTTAATAATACAGTCCTAAATTTAAGGGAACCGGCTAAAAATTGGTCTGAATGGGTTAATCTGCTGGCCGGGATTGGTGTACTCTTTATTGTTGCTTTGCAAGAAGAAGTGCTTTACCGGGGATATGTAACACTTAATCTCATCCATTACAACCCCCTAATTATTGTCGGTGTAACGACCATTCTTTTTACCGTCATCCATCTGATCACCAATAAGGGAGGTTTTTATCAAGTTATGAGCTGGCTCATGGGCGGTGTACTCTTCTCAATAATTTATCTAATAACCGGCTCAATTTGGATCCCGGTACTGCTGCATTTTGCAATAGATTTGAACAACTTGGTAACATTCAACATCACCGGCAGATTTTCTTTTTTCGAACCGTCGCCCCCATTAACCAAAAAGCAAGTGGTTGTCTACAAAGCAATTTCTTCGTTGATACTGATTATAATAGTATTATCATGGTACGGGCCTTCCGTTAAGTTACATTAGGCTTTTTTTTAATGACTCTATAAAATGTATACACAAATCAAGTAGTAAAACAGCCTATCCCCGGTATCAGCGAGCCACTAATTAGACTCACCCTAAATACCATTTAAAAATACTTTTTTGGAACAATTCCAATCTCATTTAGTACTTCTTTATAAACGGTCGGGACCCGTGGTCTAATTCACGACATAGACTAAGTATAAATTGCTATTTCCTTGATTTATAAAGGCTTATAATACCCATTTTTAGTAGATTTTTATTGCCGGCTACATAAAAACTGTAGCTGAAACGGGGAGAAATGACAAAAGGACGAATATTTACTTCATTAATAATTTTAATTTGGCTGATTTTGGCCTTAAGCCCACTGGTGTGGGGATGGAGTTACTATATCACACCATTCGTTCAGCGCCCCTATCACCCGCTGCATGATCTTTTTAAACCGACCGGCCTGGTGGGCCATGGTCTGGGAATTTTAGGCAGCTTATTCATTCTTGTAGGGGTTGCGACCTACAGCCTCCGGAAAAGAGTTAAGATATTTCACCGGTTCAGCAAGCTTAATTACTGGCTCCATTTTCACATTTTCCTTTGTACTCTCGGGCCTTTCTGGGTATTGTTACATACCACTTTTAAATTTTCCGGCATCGTGTCGATTTCATTTTGGAGCATGATGCTGGTCGTATCAAGCGGCATATTCGGCCGATATGTCTATGCTCGCATCCCTAAAACGCTGGATGGCGTTTTTCTGGACGATACTGAAATTGAAAAACGGCAACAACATCTGATCGATCGGCTGGGTACTCTGACCGGCCTAAGTGGAGAAGAACTGAAATTGGCAGGAATTAACCTAAATCCCCGGAAGAGTTATTCTATCGGAAAGGCTTTGGTAGCTACCTTAAAGTTCGATATGTCACAGTATAATCCTCAGTCATTAGATGAAGCCTTAAATTTTCAAAAATTAGACGGGTATCAAAAACAACAGGCCCGGCAATTGACCAAGGAGCTGGCTTGGACTTCCAGTCAGCGAGCTATAAAAGAACCTTTCCAAAAAGTGTTCGGCTACTGGCACGTGTTTCACATTCCGCTGACAGCAGTCATGTTTCTCATACTTATCGTACATGTGATTGTAGCCATTATGTTCGGTTACACATGGATTTTATAACAGGAGCAAATTATGAAAAAAATATACCTGATCGTCTTACTTCTAATCGGAACCTTAGCAGCTTTCGGCATTTATGCGGAAATGTTGCCGGCGAAAGAAGAAACGCCGTCTTGGAATGGTACGCAAGCCGGATCCATGATGGAAACACCGGACGTGCCGGGAGCTGAAAACGTATCCGACCAGTATAAAACCCAGGTTGAACAGCTCAAAACTTATCTCGCCGATAACCCCGAAGATACCACTCATCTGCGGCGTCTGGCTCGTTTATATCAGGATGGACATAATCCGGAGTCGGCAGCTGTTTACTATGAACAATTATTACAATTAAAACCAAGCGATCACCAGTCCTGGCTGGATTTGACGAACTGCTATGCCACCGTTAAGAATTGGGATAAAGCAAAAGCAGCGACGTTGAGCCTGCTTAAAAATTTCCCTGAAGATGAAGAGGGCCGGTACAATCTCGGTGCTATACAAGCCAATACCGGAAATACGGCTGAAGCCCGAAAATTATGGTCTCAACTCACCAGTTCCGAAAATGAAACTATAGCTGACCTGGCAAAACAATCACTACAAAAATTGGATCAACCGGAAATAAGCCAGAATGATAGCCCGCAATGACATATTGAAAGTTGCATTTTTCCTTCTGCTCTCAATTCCCGCATTCACGGAACCTGTCTATGCTCAATTGATTTCGCCCGGCAAACTGTCGGAGGTCCACAAAAACCTTGAGGGAGTTACGAATTGTACCTCATGCCATGCACTGGGCAACAAGGGAATTAGTAACGAGCGATGCCTGAACTGTCATACGCCTTTAAAGGCGGAAATCGAAAAAATGTTGGGATACCATGCCAATGCATCGGTTATCAATCAAAATTGTGCCAACTGCCATAAAGAGCATTTCGGCCGGACGTTTGAAATATTAAAATGGGATACCTCCAAATTCGATCATGACGAAACGGGTTACACGCTCATTGGAAAACACCGTAATATTAGCTGCACCGGTTGTCACAACCGGAAATTTATCACTGCCCGGGATGTCATTAAATTTAAAGGAGAACACAATGCCCTGAATCATACCTTCCTGGGATTGGATACCAACTGTTCCACTTGTCACGAGGCTGACTCCCCGCACGGCAACCAATTCGCGGGCAAAGATTGTCAAAATTGCCATACTTCGTTCAACTGGAAAGATCTCACTGCTTTTAATCATAACAATGCACGCTTTAAATTACTGGGCAAACATATCGACGTTTCCTGCAAAAGCTGCCATCAGTCCGTTACGCTCGCCAATAATAAAACAATAGTCCGGTACACCGATTTGAAATTTGGTCGCTGCCTGGATTGTCACGATGACCCGCATAATGGCGCCATGGGAACGCAATGCAAAAATTGCCATTCGGTTCAAGGCTGGAATAAACTTGCCAACTTTTCGGAGAAAACCTTCGATCACAATACCACCGGCTATCCCCTGCTCGGTAAACACAAAACGGTTGCCTGTGTATCTTGTCATAATCCAAAAAGTTCTGTAGCCGGCATTCAGAGGACTTTTGTACGTTCCACTTTAGGATTTTCCTATCCCCACCCAAAGTCCGATCGCTGCGTTTCTTGCCATGAAGATTATCATAACGGGGCATTTGGCAATGTTAAAGGAGGCATTGATTGTGCCAATTGTCATACTGTTGACGGATGGTTGCCTACTTCATTTGATATCAAACGTCACAACCAGGAATCCCGCTTTGCATTGACCGGCGCTCATCTGGCGATTCCCTGCAACCAATGTCATCAATCCCCAAACCAAAAAAATTATACCTTCCATTTTAACAGCCTGGATTGCCAAACCTGTCACGATACTGACAATCCTCACGGGGATGAATTTAAAGATGCTTCCGGCAAGACGGTCTGTGCCAACTGCCATGATACCAATTCATGGACTGCAAAGATTACCTTTGATCACCGTAAGACCAAATTTCCGCTTACGGGAGCCCATCAGCTCATTGCTTGCAGCTCCTGTCATCAAACCGATAAAAACGTCCATATCGATTTTACATTACAGTCGGGCGGTTTGCCGCTGGATTGCGAAGGATGTCACGCCAAAGACGATCCGCACCACGGACAGTTTGCTCAATCGGCAATTGGCAGCAACTGTGATGACTGCCATAATACCGATTCCTTCACGATGAAGAATTTTGATCATAGCCGAACCCGTTTCCCGCTGGAGGGTGCCCATGCCGATGTTGCTTGCGTTTCATGTCATAAAACGGAGACCGGAAGCGACGGCAAGCAATTTATCCGATTCAGACCTATGAAAATAACCTGTGAGTCGTGCCATGCGAATAAAAACTAAAGATCTGAAATATCTATATGCAGGAATAAACCTGGGGATATTCCTGCTCATTATCTCTCTTCCGACACGGTTGTGGGCCCAGGAACAGACAGTTACGAGTCCTCATGGGAAATTTACGATAGATATCGATTGTGCAGCCTGCCATACCACGGGGAAATGGGTACCGGCAAAGAAAAACATGGATTTCAATCACAATACCGATACCAACTTTGAACTTCTGGGAAAGCACCAGAATGTTAGCTGCCAAAGCTGTCACCTCAATCTTAAATTCAATGAACCGCAAATCAGTCCGGACGATTGCGCTTCTTGTCATGTGGATGTTCACCAGGGAAAATTTACCGAAACCTGTGCCACATGCCACAATGAACAATCCTTCCACATGCTTGAAGGCCAACGAATTCACGCCACTACCCTGTTTCCCCTGACAGGAGCTCACCAACAAATCAGCTGCAGCAGCTGTCATCAAAATGATGCTCATGGAGCATTCGCAGCTTTGGATCCTGACTGTTTTTCCTGTCATGAGAAAGATTTCAACAATGCTCAATCCATCGATCATCGAAAACAGGGATTCTCTACCGAATGTCAGAATTGTCACTCTACAACTTCCTGGGGACCGGCAAAATTTGATCACGTTCAGGCATCCGGTGGTTTTGCCCTAATTGGGGCACACAACCGCATCACCTGCAACAGCTGCCACCGCACGCCGAGTTTTGAAACCATCTTTCCCGCCACCAGCGAAAATGACTGTTATACCTGTCACGAGTCAGATTATAATCGTGCTCATTCCGGCAGCGGTTTTCCGACTACCTGTCTGAATTGTCATGGTGTGAACAATTGGGAAGGAGCCGATTTTGATCACGCGGCTGTAGCCAATGGCTTTGCCTTGATCGGGGCCCACAATCAAATCGATTGCAGCAGCTGCCACCAGGGACCTAATTTTGATCCGATCTTCCACCCTTCCGGGAACAATGATTGTATCACCTGCCATCAATCGGATTATAACCAGGCTCACAGCAACACCGGCTTTTCGACGAAGTGTCTCGACTGTCACGACCAAAATAGTTGGGATGGAGCTGAATTCCAGGCTCATGACAGCCAGTATTTTCCGATTTATTCGGGTCGGCACCAAGGCATTTGGACCAGTTGTGCTACTTGTCATACGAGTACTTCCAATTATGCAGAGTTTACCTGCTTTAATTGCCATGAACACAGCAAGGCCAACACCGATCCACACCACACCGATGTAAACGGTTATATTTACGAAAGTTCAGCCTGCTACAGCTGTCATCCGAGTGGGAGGGCCGAAGATGATTAAAGGAAAAGTAAGGATGATTCGCCTGTTTATGTTTAGTCTCTTTTTAACGGGCATCCTTTATAATAATGTACGAGCACAACAAAAAGAACTTACCACCCAGGTAACCCAAATAGCAGGATCTGTCATTTACCTGTCAGCCGGCTCGGACGACGGTATTGTACAGGGCGATACCCTTTATATTTATCGTGAAAAAACCTTGCTGGGCAGTTTGGCAGTGCAGAGCGTAGCTTCCAAAAGTTTATCAGCTGAATTTGCCTCTAAACCTTTTGCACTAACCCGGGGACAGGTCATTTCGATACGGTTTGAGAAGCCAATATCCACTATTGCGGAACCGAAGCAGGAAACGAATCCCCAGGAACCCAAAACTTCTATTTTTAACACTACTGCATCCTCAACGAAAGGCCGGAAATCCCATAAACCCCAAATAAGCGGTCGGATATCTATTGGGGGGACGGCCAACATGTCTACAACGAAATGGAATAATGTGCAGAACCGGCATACCAACCGGATGTTTGTGACGCCCTATACCAATGTTTCCGCTCTTGTAAGTAATTTGCCGGGCGGGTTGAGTGTTGATGCTTCGATGGCCTATTCATACCGCTATTCCAGCTATTCGAACTTTACTCCGGCAAGCTGGGCACGATTTTACCGGATGAATGTTGAAAAGGAATTTACCGGGGTTCCTTTTTCTATCAAGGTGGGACGATTTTATAACCGCTACGAAATATTCTCAGGTTTTTGGGATGGTGTTATGGCTAAAATCGGGGATCGAAATAATGGAGTCGGATTTATTGCAGGATTCGAACCTATTCGAAGCAATGAGGGATTCCAGACAGACCTTCCCAAATATTCTGCTTATACCTACCAGGAATTTCAGTATAAAAATTTCAGGAGTTCGACCGAACTGGATTTCACTGCCGTAACGCCAAACATCAATCTCGACAACCATATTTTTGCCGGCGCCTACCAGCAATTTCTGTTGGGTAGAAACCGTATTTCTGTTCGTTTGCAGACCGACCGGCATCCGCAGACAAAAAAATGGAATTTTTCCCAGGTCATGGTCCGTGGTGCTTTTCAGCTTACGGATGCTTTTGAATTGCACGGAGCCTTTAACCGACGACGTCCCTACTATATTTATTCTGTCGACCCTCTCGGCTACTTGCGAACACAAATTACAGGCGGTGCAAGGCTCCGGATGAATGCCGGAAGTATTGGCGGGGATCTTACCCGTATTACCTCTGAATTAAGTCCGACAGCCTACTCTGTTTCGGGATATGCCCAAACCTATAGAACACGGCTGTGGAATCTCGGATTTTCAATCAACGGGCAGTACTGGTTCAATGACAACTACAATACCCTTCGACTAGCGCCGGAAATAAATCGTGATTTTAATAGGCTCCACCTTAGCCTGGGTTATGAATTCTACCGGAGTGATTTTATAAGTGAGCGTTATATCACCCATACGGCGGATCTTTCGGCCATGATAAGCCTGGGTCCCAAATGGTACTTCCAAACTAATTGGCGCACCAGTTACGGACAACTTTTCCTCAATAACACCCTCCAATTTAGCATTTGGAGGTCATTTTAATGGATATCTATTCCGTAATAATATGGTCAACAGCGATCATCCTATTCCTGCTTTTCGCCATCCCTTTCCTCAGAAGTAAAAAAGAAATCGAAAGGCGGACCGATGAAGCTGAAATTGAAGCACTCAAATATGGTCTTAAAGAACCGGTTTCATTGCATCCCGTTGTAGATCCGGATGCCTGCATCGGGTCAGGGAGTTGCATCGCGGCTTGTCCGGAAGAAGATGTCCTGGGGTTGCGGAACGGGCAGGCTGTACCGGTCGCCCCCGCCCGCTGTGTGGGACACGGACTCTGCGAGCGGAGTTGCCCGGTCGATGCCATTCAATTGGTATTCGGTACCGAAAAACGCGGAGTAGACATCCCACGGATACAAGGGAATTTCGAAACCAATATTCCGGGAATCTATATTATTGGAGAACTCGGGGGGATGGGACTCATCCGTAATGCATTCACACAGGCCAGGGAATGCATCGGGTATATCATCAAAGAGAAGCATAAACAACGTGATTCCGTACTTGATGCAGTGATTGTAGGTTGCGGCCCCGCAGGACTCTCGGCAACGATCCACTGCAAAGAACATAATCTTGACACTGTGACACTGGAACAGGAGGAGATCGGGGGCAGCATTCGTTCGTATCCTCGCAAGAAAGTAGTCATGACCCAACCGCTGGAAATCCCGGGATATGGAAAAATTCATAAGCATGAAATTCAAAAAGAAGAGCTTATGGAAACCTGGTTTAATGTCATTGATCAGCTGGACCTGAATATTAAAACAGGAGAACGGGTAAAGCATATCCAAAGGCTGGATGAGCGATTATTCAAAGTGATAACCAATGAATCTGAGTTTATTACCCATCGGGTACTCCTTGCTATCGGAAGAAGAGGCACACCCAGGAAGCTTGGTATCGAGGGAGAAAATTTGCCGAACGTTGCCTACTCCCTGCGCGATTCCGAGCAATTCCAAGATAATAGAATTACCGTAGTGGGCGGCGGAGATTCTGCCGTAGAAGCAGCCCTATCGCTGGCCGAGCAACCATCAAATACCGTGCGAATTTCCTATCGCAAAGAACAGTTCTTCCGAATTAAACCTCAGAATCATGACCGAATCGAGCAGGCTAATGATGAAAATCGTATAGAAGTAATATACAACAGCGAAGTGGTAAAAAATACGGAAGACCGGATTTACATTCGTGAGGAGGGAGAGGAAACTTACAGCCTCCCCAACGATTTCCTGTTTATCTTCATAGGCGGTACCTTACCCATGAAGCTGCTGGAAGAGCTGGATGTGCAAATTGATACCAAATTCGGAGCACCTTGATAACTGTTTCAGGGCAATTTATTATGAACCTCAGGGAGCTGCATCCAATTCGGAAAAACGGATTTCGTATCCATGGATCTGCCCATGAAAGGATTTTTTTTATAATTCCTATAGCGATTTAAGATAGCATCAACATATTGGTAGGTTTCAGTTCCGTTACAGTAGCCGAAACGGGCATTTCGGTAATATTTTCTCTGCATTAGTTGCAACAAGGATTCAGAGACATATTCCCACTGATTTGGATCCAGATTTGAATCCATCGTCAATCGACGGGCATCGCGAATATGCCCTATACCCGCATTATAAGTAGCCAAAGCAAATGACCATTTATTAACCGGATCCATATAGTCATAAAATTGCAAGTACTTCTTTAGTTTTCGGACTCCTTCTTTGAGATTGATTTCCGGCTCAAACAGCCGGTCAATATCAGATACCTGTGAGTAGCGTGGTAAAATCTGCATTAAGCCTACGGCACCGGCCCAGCTCTTTGCCGATGGATCAAAATTCGACTCTTGGGCAACTATTGCTGTTAACATGACCCAGTCAAAATTTTGTGAATGTGCCACAGTCCTAATGAGGTCATGATAAGGAGACTTTCTCTCAGCCTTTAGAGGAGATAACTTGGAACCGGAAATAAAAAAATCCGCAGATGAAATATTTTCGGCTTCACTAAACTCAGACGAATTGGTAGTCGTCAAAGGCACCGCTGTATCTATATTTAGCGCGCTAAGATCAACGGAAGTCGCAATTAGAATTATGATAAGTATTAATTCACTAATGCGACCCATCCTGGTATTTATTTTAAAAAAACTTCTCCTGATGCGTGACACATCTACAACTCTTTGCATATCTCCCCCTTTTATGATACTGACCTCCCTCGATGCAATGCTATTAACTACCATATAAAAAGCAATTTTCGTGCCTTTTAAATCACTGGTAAAGTCAAACCGCTGAATAACAGGCTGAAATCCATCAAATAGTCAAATATTTGATGCTGCGGCAAGACTTAATGTAGAAGGGTCCCAAAAGGTTGGACGGGAATTAAGAGAAATTATTACACACTGCTATAATCTCTTCTACGGAAAATACATTAGTATTTTATAGGTAATTTATTTATCTATAAACATTTATAAATTATAAGTTTAATCGCATATATATGAATAAAAAAAATTATAGTTGGTGTATTCATGTATTCATCTGTGCCATTGCCTTTCTAACACTGCTCGGTTGCAATAACCAATTGAAGCCGGGGGAAGGACATGTTCAGGTAACCGGAGGGCGTGTTTGGTATAAGGTTGTCGGAACCGGGGATGGAGTTCCGCTTATGGTACTACACGGTGGTCCCGGGGTTCCACACAATTATATGAATCCATTATCCGCGCTGGGCAAGGATCGACCCGTAATTTTTTATGATCAACTTGGCGTCGGCAAAAGTGATCAACCGAGTGACACTACTCTGTGGAACATACCTGCCTTTGTGAACCGGCTGGAAGAAATAAGACAAGCTCTCGGATTAAAAAAAATGGATATTTACGGGCATTCCTGGGGAACTATACTCGGAACTGAATATACGCTAAAATATCCACAAAGAGTAAATTGCCTCGTACTGGCAAGCCCGGCCCTGAGCATCCCCAGATGGATACGGGATGCTGATAGCCTAGAGACTACGCTGCCAGATTCGGTTCAACAGGTAATCCGTAAAAATGAAGAGGCCGGGACATACGATTCGCCAGAATACCAAAATGCCATGATGGTTTATTATGCCAAATATGTAGCTCGTAAAATGCCATGGTCGGCAGATATAGACACCTCTTTCGCAGAGATGAACCCGGAAATATATAATTATATGCAAGGTCCCAGTGAATTCACTTTTACCGGAACACTTACGAATTATGATGTTACCAACCGTTTGGGACAAATTACCGCACCCGTATTATTTACGGCAGGGGAATACGATGAGGCACGTCCGGCGACCGTACGTTATTACGAAAGCCTGATTCCGGGTTCAGAAATGGTTGTGATTCCCAACGCCGGCCATCTAACTATGCAAGATAATCCGGAAGCAAATAACAATGCTGTTGGGGATTTCCTAAAAAAGCACGATCCCCGGTAATCCGCATTTTCACCAAATAAGTCGCTCTGCCTCGTTAGTCATTAGATATTGAGGACAAGGAATCTGCAAGCGATACAATACATGCCATATTTTCAAAATATGGCATGTATATCCCGATCTAAATTAGAAATTTTAATCTTTTATCCCGTCGCCGAGACAGAAATACGGGCTAACTAATACTCCACGGCACATTTGCCATAACATAAAGGAACCAAATCAGAAATGCGGCTCCCGCTAATGCCAAGTCTTTCATAAAATGGATCTGATCGTTTCTTCGATCCATAGGATCTTCCACTGTCCAAAAATTGTGCATTATAAATGCAGTAGGAACCAGAAAGAGAATTAAAAGCCAGGCCCCTACTTTTACCCACAAGCCAAGTAACACGCTTACGCCGCCCAGCAATATCATGATGCCCGTAAGAAATACGGCGATTTGGGGAAGCGGCACTCCTTTGGTTTTAGCATATTCTCCCATCTGTGCCGTATTCATTATGTGTCCTATGCCTGATTGAATAAATATTGCCGAAAATAATATCCGTGCCAAAAGCAAGAAAAATCCCATAAAATCAGTTTTTTCTTAATATTTAAGCATTTTTAAACAACATCGAACATTCCTGCATTTCATGAAAAAATCATCTTCCCAACGATTATATTTATTTACTGTAACTCATTTAAATAACACTTTGCAAAGCCGTATCAAGTCAAGGAATAGTCCGTGAACGAGCAAAAGCAAAGGATACTGAAACAGGACTGCCCCGAATGCTGACGTGGTTCAACAAGACATGGAAGGAGGATTTTCAAGACGACTCTAAAAATTTTAATAGAATAGCTATGAATAAAAATAGAATCGAGGCATTCAGTGACGGGGTCATTGCTATCATAATCACCATTATGGTACTTGAACTGAAAGTACCTCACGGCGACACTTTAAGAGCGCTCTTGCCGCTATTTCCGATATTTTTAAGCTACGTACTTAGCTTTGTTTATCTGGGGATATACTGGAATAATCACCATCATATGATACATACCACGAGCAGAGTTACCGGTCCGATACTGTGGGCCAACCTGCACCTGTTATTTTGGCTTTCGCTGGTGCCATTTGCTACCGGCTGGATGGGCGAAAATCATTTTGCATCCGCACCAACAGCCATTTACGGGGTTGTTCTACTCATGGCCGCCATCGCCTACTTTATCCTGCAACATGTTATCATCAAATCCCAGAAACCCGACTCCCTGCTCAAAAAAGCCATCGGCAATGACTGGAAAGGCAAAGCGTCACCCCTGCTTTATATCCTGGCTATTCTCCTGGCATTCCGGTGGCACTGGTTTTCTTTGGGGATCTATACGCTGGTTGCCCTTATCTGGCTGGTGCCGGATAGGCGGATTGAGCGGATTCTCCTCAATAAAAGATAACTTTTTATAGTTAGACACATGTCCGAATGCTTTTAGCTAGTTAAACGTGAATTCGATTTGAAATTCTACCAATCATGGAAATTACACTTACTTCGAAAGTATAGCATCATAAAGCCCCGATTTTTATAAAAATGAAATCTTCTCATATCGTCGCAAATTGAGAACGGGGTTGCAGTCGGCAGCTGACACCTCCCGCCCGACTTCCGAAAAACCGCGGAACTCAGGCACTCTCCGCAAGGAGGGATAAATATCATCTTCCCTCAAGGGAAGTACTTCGAAAGTATGGTTTCCAGAAATATTCTTATATTTAGGCAATTAAGAATAAGAGAGAGTTATTTATGGCTTTGGAACTTAAAAGTACGGCATTTGAGAATGGAGAATTTATACCTGCCAAATACAGCTGCGATGGAACTAATGTATCTCCGCCGCTGGAATGGACTGATGTCCCGGCCAATACCAAATCATTCGCCCTCATTGTAGATGACCCCGATGCGCCTTCCAAAACCTGGGTTCATTGGGTACTCTATAATATTCCGGTTGACAATCGTAAGCTTATAGAAGATCAGCCGGAAGGGAAAAAACTTACTAATGGCACGTTGCAAGGTAACAATGATTTTCAAATAACCGGATACCGGGGACCTTGTCCGCCGGGCGGCACGCACCGCTACTATTTTAAATTATATGCATTAGATACGATTCTAAATATCGCTCCGGCAGGCAGCAAGCAACAGCTTTTATCTGCTATGAAAGATCATATGATTGAACAAGCTGAGCTGATGGGCAAATATACACGGCAAAGATAAGTTTACGATACCGCGAGCCTCCATAATTGTGATATCGTAAATATAAACTCTTACTCGTATCGTAACGCATCGATAGGATCAAGCCGGGCGGCTCGTCGGGCCGGGAAAAACCCAAAAATGATCCCAACTGCCCCCGAAAAAAGAAAGGCAATGAGAATAATCCCCGGATTGATAATAAAAGGAACGCCCAAAAGCGGTGCCACAAAGGCCGCCAATCCAAGGCCCAGAAGAATCCCGATAATTCCACCAAAGAGCGACAGCATAATAGCCTCGATCAAAAACTGCAGCAACACTTCTCTTCCCAGGGCCCCGATTGCCAGCCGTATTCCAATTTCACGGGTCCGCTCGGTCACGGAGACCAGCATGATATTCATGATCCCGATACCTCCTACCAGCAGACTGATGGCTGCAATAGCTCCCAAAAAGGTCGTCAGGATACTCGTAGTGCTGGCTACCGTTGTAGCAATCTGGGCCATGTCATTCACTTCAAAATCATCTTCGGCGCCGGATCGAATGTGACGACGCTGGCGCATCAGCTTAGTGATATCCTCCTGCACTTGTGGCGAAGAAGCCCGACTTTCAGCTGAAATATAAATCGCTCCGACATCAGTATTACCCAAAATCCTTCTATGAAGGGCCTTAATCGGCATCAGGATAAAATTATCCTGGTCCATCCCGAAGGTCGACTCCCCTTTGGAAGCCAAAGTCCCTATCACGGTACAGCTCACCGACCCCAGTCGAATACCGGCACCTATGGGATCCAGATAACCGAACAATTTTTCCAC